>Ga0164294_10000528_pt1 | contig 36580 bp, 36 predicted proteins | sample GEODES005metaG_FD_111479 | JGI IMG/M metagenome (GOLD analysis project Ga0164294, IMG submission 111479) | Oligotrophic lake water microbial communities from Sparkling Lake, Wisconsin, USA - GEODES005 metaG | ecosystem: Environmental > Aquatic > Freshwater > Lake | place: USA: Sparkling Lake... | reverse complement strand
TGGAACTGCTACGGAAAACCCCCCGGACCAAAGACCATGGCCAAGGGATGGCAACGCTTCGCCTCAACACTCGCCGGCTATCTCATCGCCAAACCCGACGCACTTGTGTGAATCCCGTAGCCTCGAGGGGGATGGGGGTTTGTAGCTCCGACCGCTATGCCTCCCAGTCCTTGAGCAAGATCCCCGCCAGCTGGTCCACCAGGGCGCCCCGGTTCTTGAAGGCGCTGGTCAGGTGGTAGATCTGGATGTCGCGGCTGACAAAGCCCGAGATGTCGTCCAGCAGGCTGCGAGCGGCGGGACCCAGCTTCATGGCCGGGATGGTGTTGTAGCTCTTGGGCATCCGGAACATCTCCACCCCGGCCCGCTGCAGCAGGTAATAGGTCAGGGTCTGGTTGGGATAGGGGGCGAATAGCAGGTCCGCCGCCTCGCAGATCCGGTCCGGGCTCAAGGCCTCGCGAAAGGCGCGGTCATAGAGCATGACCCCGGTGTTCATGTAACATCCGGGGTCCAGGATCGGCAGGGCCAGGTCGCGCGCCGTGCAGTACTGCCGGATCACCTCGAAGGACTGTTCGGCATGGCTGGCGCTGGTGCCGGTGAAGCCGCAGGCGCCGGGCGGCGCCAGCTCGAACAGGTTGCCCGCGCCCCGCCGGACCAGGCAGCTGTCATCCAGGACCAGCACCCGGTCGTAGGCGCCCGGTTCGAGGAACTTCCAGGCGTAGAAGGCCTTGGCGGCATAGGCCCGCTTGTCGCGCCGTCCCGGCCGGTCGGCAAGGTCGGCCAGGGGAAAGTCCGCCGGCGGAGGATCCTCGGTGACAAGGTGCAGGTCGGCGCCGACCTCTCTCGCATAATGGGCAAAAGTCCGGGCGCTGGCTGTGGACCAGGGCCGGTCGCCGATGGCGATCATGACGATGGCGCGTTTTTCCGGGGACAAATGGCGCGCCTTTCGACATTTCGGCCCCGGGGCGGGACGGCCTGTTCGAACCCGGTCTATCCCTCGCCGCGAGCGGTTTGAAGTTGCAATCGCTCGCCGGCCTTGAGGCAGGCGGCGATGGTCAGGGTCATGGCGCCATAGGCCAGGAAGGCGGCCGGGATCAGGGCCGGCAGGCTGTAGAGCACCAGCCCGTCATTGCCGCCGGGGATCATGGCGCCGCCAGATCCCATCATCAGCCCGCCGATGACCCTGACCGGCGCGGTGCGGAGACCTGGCGGGCGCGGGCGAAAGGTCCCGCCGATCAGGCTGGAGGACAGCCCCCCGGCAATGGTGGCGGCCACCAGGCCAGGCAGCAGCATGTCGATCTTCGCGCCCATGACCGAGGATCCGGACATGGCCAGGCTGTCGATCACCACGCCGTAGCCCCAGCGCGGATGCAGGCCATAGAGCAGTCCCCCCGCAAGTCCCACCCCTGCCATGGCGACGAGGGGCCCCAGCCTCGCCCCCTGCCGGTAGAGCAACAGGCTGATCGCGATGACCAGCAGCGCCCAGCCGATGAGGGCCGCCCCGCCGGCCAGGCCGGCCATGGCGATGGGGTTGGGCCCCAGGGGATGGGGGATGACCGGCAGACGGGCGCCCCAGAGGATCGCCGAGCCGATGGCCATGCCGACCAGGATGAACATATAGTCGCCCTCGCCGGAGACGATCCGGGTCAGGGTCCCGAAGGCGCAGGCGCCGTTGACCACCGCCCCCAGCCCAAAGAGACAGCCGCCCAGAATGACCATAGGGCTGACCGCCATGGCGGGCGCCAGCTGCAGATGGGGCAGGGACAGCCAGGCCAGGGGCAGGGTGGCCAGGGCCGCGCAGCCGGAGGCCAGGAAAAACCCGGCGAACCGGGCCGCAGACCGCCGGTGAACCAGGTCCCCCACGGCCAGGACGGCGCAGGTCTGGGCGCGCGGCGCCATGTAACCCATCGCAAAGGCCAGGGCCGCCAGAATCATCCCCACCCGGGTGCTCTCCAACAAGCGATCAGCGCCAGAGGGCCTGACAGGGCGCCCGAGGCGCCGCTCGACAAAGACCAACAACCAGGGCGCCGGTCAATCTGGGCAGTTCGGAGCAAATAACTTGTCCCGTCGCGGGGTCTCATGGCCCCGACCCCTCGAGCTCCAGTTCCCCGTCATCCCGGGTGGCCCGCAGGGACGACCCGGGACCCAGGGGCCAAGCCCTGACTGTCGCCGCCGCGCAAGGCCGGCGCTGAAACCCTGGGCCGCGGCTCTGCGCTGCGCTCCGGCCGGGGTGACGGAGGTCCTGGGATCTTGGCCGGGTCGATCCACGCTCATCCGGCGCTGGACAGGCCTGCCGACCACAGAAGGACTGTCCGGACCGCGCCCTGCGCCCTACAGTCTTGCGCATGCCGACAAGCCCCCCGCCCCCGCCCGCCGACGCCCCCATGCTGTCCATCCGGGGCCTGACCCGGTCCCTTCCGGGGGGGCGGGTGCTGTTTTCCGGGCTGGACCTGGACATTGCGCCGGGGGAGCTGGTGGCCATCATGGGGGAGTCGGGGGTCGGCAAGTCGACCCTGCTCAATGTCATTGCCGGGCTGGACCGGGCCGACGCCGGGACGGTCAGCATTGGCGGCGCCCTGCTGTCGGCCCTGGATGACGATGGCGCCACCCTGCTGCGCCGGGACCGGATCGGCTTTGTGTTCCAGGCCTTCCATGTCCTGCCCCACCTGACCCTGGCCCGCAATGTCGCCCTGCCCCTGGTCCTGGGCCATGGCGATCCGGCGGAGGCGACCCGCCGGGCCGAGGTCATGCTGGCCGATGTCGGCCTGCCCGGCCGGGGCGGCGACTATCCGCGCCAGCTGTCGGGGGGCGAGCTGCAGCGGGTGGCCATCGCCCGGGCCCTGATCCACCGACCGGCCCTGATCCTGGCCGACGAGCCGACCGGCAACCTGGACCCGGAGACCGCCGACCGGATCCTGGGCCTGCTGACCGCCCAGGTCCGCCAGGCCGGCGCCGCCGCCCTGATCGTCACCCATTCCGAAAAAGCCGCCGCCGCCGCCGACCGGGCCCTGCGCCTGACTCATGAGGGGCTCATCTCGGCGGTGGCAGCGGAAGCGGCGGCGTGACGGCTGCAGCGTGACCAACAGGCCGGTTGGCCGCAATCGTGGATCCTGTGGATCTTGACCTGACAGGACCGTACCGCAGCCTCCAGGCGGCCTTCAGTCAGAAAATCCACCTCGCGTTCAGCCGACGTTCCACGGGCCGGCATTCCGGACAAGCCATACCAAGAGCCTTCAATGGCCTGGCAAATGCCACAACAGGTGTTGACGCGGCGAGAACCTGCGCTTTATACGGCCCTTTCCACGGGTCCGGGCCCCTCTGGCAGCCGAGGCGTCGGTTGCGATGTCGGATCCCCGCATGGATGGCGCAACGCAGCGCCTTTTTCATAAGTCGGGGTTTCGGGATGTTTGAGTCCCTTTCGTTTCTTGCCGCCAGCTATGCAGGTCAGCCGATCTGGCTCTGGATCGCCTTCCTGGCCTTCATCGGTTTTCTGCTGTGGATCGACCTGGGGGTCGTCAACAACAAGGATGGCGTTGTATCGGCCAAGAAGTCTGCGGCCATGTGGGCGTCCTTCGCCTCGATCGCCATCGCATTCGGGGCCTATGTCTATTTCGTGTATGAGCCCGATGCGCGCTACTACATGAGCCCCGACAATCTAAATCAGCAAGCCGTTCTTCAATACTTCACCGGCTATTTGCTTGAAACCGCGCTGGCATTCGACAACATCTTCGTCATCGGGATGATCTTTACCTTCTTCGCGGTTCCACGCCAATACCAGCACCGCGTGCTGTTCTGGGGCATCATGGGGGCGATCGTCTTCCGGGCGATCTTTATCTCCCTGGGCGCGGCGATCGTGAACGAGTTCACCTGGGTGTTGTTCATCTTCGCCGCCTTCCTGATCTACACCGGCTGGAAGATGATATTCGGCGGCAATCACGAGATGGACCTGGACCAGAACCCGGTCCTGAAATTCCTCAGGAAGCGGATCCGGATCACCGACACCATCGACAACCACAACTTCTTTGTGAAGCGGCCCGATCCCAAGGGCTCGGGTCGGCTCCTGCTGTTCGCAACGCCGCTGTTCCTGGCCCTGGTCATGGTCGAGGTGGTGGACGTCATCTTTGCGGTGGATTCCGTGCCGGCGATCTTCGCGGTCACAAAGGACCCCTTCATCGTCTACACCTCCAACATCTTCGCGATCCTCGGCCTGCGATCGATGTATTTCATGCTCGCGGAAGCCGTCGCCCGCTTCAGATACCTGAAGTACGGACTGTCGATGGTGCTGGTGCTGATCGGGGTCAAGATCATCTGGAACTTCGGACTCTACAAGGCCTGGAAGGACATGACGGGCGAGGCGCTGGTGCCCTACCTGGAACCCCAGTGGTCGCTGATCGCGACCCTGGCCCTGATCGGCGGCTCTATGCTCTATTCCTGGATCAAGACCCGCGACGCCCAGGACCGGCCGGAGCGCCCGGAAAGCTGAGCTGCCTGTTTTGGACGGTCCGGCGCGGGTCCCGAAGGGTTGAGCATCGCCGGCCAGGCCACCGTTGTTCCATCCGCAGCGCGGATCAGGGATCACGACGCGTCAGTCAGGACGGAGACCTGAGCGGCGCGGGAGGCCATTGAACCGCGCTCGGTGTCCCTCGCTGCCTGGCGGGTTGCCGGGTTCGCACCGGGCCTCCTGGGGTCGACGGCCATGCCGGGTGATGTGACGGGTGGCCATTCCGGCCATCGGCAGAGGGCTCCCGGGTCAGGGCCGACTGTACCTGTCATGGTCTGGATCGATCCGGAGACAGAAGGAGCCTGTCCTCACTTTGCTGGCGACAGCCAGGTCGGAGTGAGTGAGCGCCGGGCTAGTTCCCCGCCTCGCCTATGGCGCCCTGAACAGCAGCCTTGGCTGCACATTGGACAAGTGCGTCCCGGGTCCCGGCGTCCAGGCCTCCAGCCTTCTCCAAGGCGGCTTGCAAACCCCCGCCGTTCAGGCTTTCGCCGACGACCTTCTTCAACGTTGTCAGATGCTCGCCAGTCATCTTGGATCCCAGACGATCCTGCACGCAACCGCAGAAAACCTCGGACTGTCCGGCCAGCATGCAGGCCGTCCTGGTATCAACCGCGCCGCTTGCAGCCTCAAGTGCCTGCCCACCCAGATCGGCCGCGCCCTGCTTCATCTGCTTGAGGTCGGTCGCGTCACCACAGGCGGCGAGCACAAGGGCGAATCCGCCAATCAGAACAGTTCGGATCATTTTTCCGCGTCGCTTTCCCTGCATGTCTGGCGCCCTCATCAGCCGGGGATAGTTCCCGGGTCGGCCTGGCTGTGGCATCGGCTTCCAACCGGCGGCCCAGAGATGGATGCGGGGCATTGTTCGTGCAAGGGCTTTGCGAGCGACCAGGCGCAGGCGGCGCGGCATCCAGAGGCAGCGGCCGCACCTATGGTTTGCCAGTACAGACATCCGCACGTCCGGGCGGAAAAGGAGACACCATGATCCGTTCTGCCGCCATCGCTTTGGCCGCCCTCATTTTCGCTGCCCTGGCCCTCACGGGACCTGCCGCCGCCCAGGGTGCAGACGATGAAGGCTGGAGCGTCACGCTCGGCGGGGGCGCGCTGTACGCCCCGACCTATGAGGGCGACGACGAGTCGAGACTCTCCCTTTTGCCCAGTATGGAAGTGACCTATGGCGACGACTTCTTTGCATCCGTCCAGAACGGCGCCGGCTATCGCATTATCAACACCCAGACCCTGAAGGCTGGCCCGATCGGACGGATCGCGTTTTCACGGAGTGAGAACGGGGAACAGACCTTCGCGATCGGCGGCAACGATACCGGCGACCTCAAGGGCCTCGGCGACGTTGATGCGAGCGCCGAAGTCGGCGGGTTCGTCAAGTATGGTCTCGGCGGGCTCACCCTGAGTCTTGAAGCGCGACAGGCCCTGTCTGGCCACCAGGGGTGGGTGGCGGACCTTGGTGCAAGCTGGTCCGGCCGCAGCACGTTTTCCGGCTGGCCCCTGATGTGGTCCGCCGGTCCCCGGGCGCGCCTGGTCGGGGACAATTACAGCCAGGCCTATTTCGGGGTCACCCTGTCCCAGTCCGGCGCATCCGGCCTGCACGCCTATGGCCTCGGCGCTTCCCTCATTGCGCCCCTGTCGCGTGACGGGCGTTCGACCCTTGTCTTCCTGGCCGGGTATGACCGGTTGACCGGCGACGCCGGCCACAGCCCGCTGGTGCAGCTGCGCGGGTCGGAAGAACAGTCCAGCATCGGCCTGTTCCTTGTCCGGCGTTTCCCGTAACCGGCACGCCGCTGGCGGCCCGTTTGCGGGCGCGGCAGGCTTCGTCCCTGCCGCTGAGCACTCGGCCCGGCCTTTGCCTTGTCATTCAAGCCGGTTTGGCTCCATGGACGCCGCGCTCAAAACGCGCCATTGCGGCGCCTCGCCCGGTGTGGTTGGACCTTGTGAAATTGGGGTTTGGCGAAACGCCGTGACGGAACGCGGCTTGAAGGCGTCGTCTGCACAGCTGTAAGGTAAGGACAAATGGAAAAACTGCTCTCATGGGTCGGGTCGCTGCTCTACGGCATGCGATTCACCATGGTGTTCTTCTATGTGGGTCTGGTGACGATCATTCTCGGCATCCTGGGAAAGTTCCTTCTGGAAGCCTACAAGCTGATAACGACCCTGCTGTTTGGAGAACTCAGCAAGATCGACCTCATTATCAAGGTGCTTGAACTGGTCGACATGACGATGGTGGCGCAGCTTGTGTGGGTTGTTGCACTGGCAGGCGTATCGCTCTTCGTCACCACCGGACATTTTGACAACAAGGACGTGAAAAAGCCGGACTGGCTCGACCACGTCAATACCTACAATCTCAAACTGAAGCTGGCCTTTGCCATAATCTCCATCTCAGGCGTTCATGCCTTGAAGACCTACCTGGGTGGCGACCTGAGTTTGGAAAACATCAAGATCGTCGCGGTGGTGGCCGTCATTCACTTCACCTTCGTGCTTTCCGCCATCGGAATCTCCTATGCGGAGCGGCTGACGCGGGACAAGGATCACGGTAGCTCCCAATAGATGATGTGACCTCAATCCGCCGGTCGCCTAGGCTCCCACGAACAGCGTTTCACAGCCAGTGCCTGCCAGGACGGCGTCAACCCGGCCCCGGTCTGTGGGCGTCAGCGCCAGATAGGCCTCGCGTAGCCACCGCAGGCACTTGGCCTGGTAGACGAAGGGGTCCTGCCTCCAGGGCTGGCCATCGATTTCACAAATGACCTGCTCCGCACCGCGCGCCACGGCGTCTGCATTGGCCAGCATGAACGGCGCATAGACCCGGCCCATCTCGGTCAAGAGGGCGCGAAACGTTTCGGGCGGGTCTTCAAGGTCGATCCAGTCGCCCTCGCTGACATCGAGGCCGCTCAGGTCTTCACACCGCTCCGTCCAGGCATAGGCGCGCGGCGAGACCTCAAACGCCACCGCAGCCGGCGTCGGATCGGTGATGACCAGCATGGTCATCTGTCCGTAGCAGGCGAAATCGCCTGCGCCAGGACGACGGCCCAGCAGGAAAGGCTGGTTCTGTAGGTGGGCGTCAAAGACCTCCAGGAAGCGGCGCCAGCTCGCTTCGATCACCGGGCCGGTCATCGCGTTCGACCCGACAACACCGATGCGGGAAATCTGGCGCGCAGCGAAACCTGCGGCCGCCTGCACGCCCAGTTCAGGCGCGATCTGCATGGCTGTGGTGTAGGGCAGATAGGCGCTGGCGCGCTCCGTGTCGGGAGCACAGGACCAGCGGTAATGGAACATGCACTTGCTGAGCCACTCGTCGCCATAGTCCTCTATCAACAGGTCAAGGAGTCGAAGCGCGGCGTCAGCCGGCCGCAGCAGCCGCTGCGGACAGGCTTCGTCGAGGAACGTCAGGATCGGTGTGGAGTCCGATTGCACCTGAGTGAGCGCGCCATCGGCATCGGGCGCCACCAGGTAGGGGAAGAGCGGCAGGGACCGCGCCGGGAGGGCGTTGGCCTCTTTGCTGCCGGCCACCACAAACCGAAACGGCAGACGTCGAAACCGCGCCGCTGCACGGAGTTTCCGTGTGTAGGGAGACGCGCCGACACCGACCACCCTGAAATCCCGATCTTCCGGCATTGAAGTCTATTCCTGTGCATCGGTCAGAGCATTGGAGACGTTCGGGACGTCTCTTTGGCGGAGCATGGGACTCATCTGGGGTTGATGTCTAGGCGGTGGCTCTGCGGTTTAGCAAGCGGCGAGGCTCGAGGGTTTGAGGTTGGCGCCTTCCCGATTGGCGAGGGACTATGTGGCCCGGAATTGCGCTGACTGTGCACTGACTGCCATCACCGGGGCTCCGCTGGCGGCGAGAGGGCGTCACTGAGTTGACTGTCACCGTACATCCCGAAAACTACTGTTATCGATAACACCTGTGTACCGTCACCGGAATTCATCATTCAAACGGATTTCGAAGGCTAGACAGTTGTAGCTTAACCGGGTGTTTGCGAAACCGGATGCAGTTCATTTGGGTGCAATATGCTCAAGCGATCAGACCGCTTGAACGATGACTGATCAAATCCACGAGGACATTTCATGCGCCGCTTCGCAGGCTTGCTCTTTGCCCTTACAGTGGCCCTTCAAGGATGCAGCGAGGCTATCAGAATTCCGGGCCTCAACGGCGGCTCTCCGGCAGAAATCAAGGCGATCTATCGGTCCTGCTATAACGCCCAGGGCGAGCGGGTGGCCATGATCGAAGCTGCGAGGCAAAGCGCACGGAGTGAGGACTATGCCGCGCGCTCCAAGACTGCTGCAGAGAACTGCATTCGAGGCCGGAGAAAGCTCTTTGCCTTTTCATCGCAACAGCCCTGCATCCCGCTTCTTGTCTCACAGGAAGCCGTGTTTTGGGCAATGAACAACATTTTCGAGGGACGAGAGCCTGATGAGGGGAGCAGGGAACGCTACGCGATTCCGCCAATGCCCGGGCCCGGGCTTCCGGTTAATCCGGGCTACGATCTAGATTTGGTCAATGGGCTCAACCTTCCAACCTCCGAAGAGGTAGCTGCTTGCTTTCACTCGATGGGTTTGCAGACGCCACAGTAGACCGAAGCTGCGGCTAAGGCGGGAACGGATAGAATTGTGGTGACCGTGCACTCTTCAGCATTAACGGGGCCTCCATGACGGTGAGGGGGTGTCCAATGGTGATCTGTCACCGCAATTCTCACCCTGGGCAGCGAGACGTATTTCTCCCCGACGTGCGAAGGAAGAGCGAGGTCCTGATGACAGAAGGACTGTGCGGGCCGGGGCCAGGGCCCTACAGTCCGGTTCATGCCTTGCCCGTCCCCGCTTGCTGACGCCCCGCTGTCCTGCCGGTTCCTGACCCGTGCCCCTTTGGACGCCGCTGCATGACGTCTGGCGGTTCGGGGCGGATCAGTCTGCCGGCCATGGCCTGGTTGATCCTGGGGGAATGGCGGACCCAGCCGGTGCGGGTGGCGACGGCGGCCATCGCCATTGCCGTGGGGGTGGCCCTGGGGTTCGGGGTGCATCTGATCAATGCCTCGGCCCTGACCGAGTTTTCCCGGGCCATTGCGACGGTCAATGGCGATGCCGACCTGCAGGTGGCCTCGGTCTCGCCGGCCGGGTTCGACGAGGCTCTCTATCCCCGGCTGGCGCGGGTCGCCGGGGTGGCGCGGGCCAGTCCGGTGGTGCAGCTGACCGCCGCCCTGCCGGGCGAGGCCCAGGGCCTCACCCTGATCGGCCTGGACATCTTCCGCGCCGCCGCCGTGACGCCCGGCCTGCTGGGCCGGCCGGATCCGGCGCCGGGCGGAGATCCCTCCGGCGGCAGCGGGTTTGGCGACGCCGGGGCGGTGTTCGACGAGACGGCCGTCTTCCTGTCGCCCGCCCTGCGCGAGGCCGTGACCGAGGGGCCCGACAGGCGTCCGGCCCTGGCGCGGGGGGCGGTCCTGTCCCTGTCGGCGGCTGGCCGCACCGTGCCGGTCACCGTGGCCGGGACCCTGCCGGGGGTCGCCGAGGGCCGGCGGATCGCCGTCATGGACATCGCCGCCGCCCAGTGGCGCTTTGGCCAGCTGGGCCGGCTGCAGCGGGTGGACCTGAAACTGGTTGCTGGCGCAGACCGCGAGGCGGTCCAGGCGGCGATCGCCCGGATGCTGCCCCCCGAGGCCGAGCTGGTGACCCGCGAAAGCCAGTCGCGGCGCAGCGACAGCCTGTCCCGCGCCTACCGGGTCAATCTCAACATGCTGGCCCTGATGGCCCTGCTGACCGGCGGTTTCCTGGTGTTTTCCGCCCAGTCCCTGTCGGTGGCCCGGCGGCGGTCGCAGTTTGCCCTGCTGCGGGTGCTGGGGACCCGTCGCCGCGCCCTGCTGATCCAGGTCCTGATCGAGGGCGGTGTGGTCGGAGCGGTCGGCGCCCTGCTGGGCCTGGGTCTGGGGGTGCTGCTGGCCGATACGGCCCTGCGTTTGCTCGGCGGCGACCTGGGCGGCGGCTATTTCAGCGGCGGCCGGCCGGTCCTGGTCTTTGCGCCAGTGGCGGCCCTGGTGTTCTTTGGTCTGGGCCTGCTCTGCGCCGTCGGCGGCAGCCTGCTCCCGGCCCGGGAGGCCTCCCTGGCCCAGCCGGCCGTGGCGCTGAAGAATGCCGGGGACGCGGTGGACCCGTCGCAGCGGCCGGCCATCGGCCTGGCGCTTGGCCTGCTGCTGGCCGGGGCGGCCTGCGCCTTCGGTCCGGCCATCGGCGGCCTGCCGCTGCTGGGTTATGCCTCCATGGCCCTGTTGCTGGCCGGGGGTGTGGCGGCCATGCCCTGGCTGGCCCGGGCCCTGCTCTCGCCGCTGCAGGGGGCGCGGTTTTCAGCCCCCTCCACCGAACTGGCGGTGCGCCGGCTGTGGGGCGCGCCCTCCCAGGCGGCCGTGGCCCTTTGCGGCATCGTCGCCTCCACCAGCCTGATGATCGCCATGGCGGTGATGGTGGCCAGTTTCCGGGGCTCGGTGGACGACTGGCTGGGCCAGGTCCTGCCGGACGATCTCTATATCCGGTTCGCCGGCCCGTCCGAGGCGGGCGGCCTGGACCCGGCCGGACAGGCCCGGCTGGCGGCGGTGGCCGGGGTGGCGGACCTGCACTTCACCCGCTCCCAGCCCCTGCGCCTGTCGCCTGAGACCCCGCCCGTCGCCCTGGTGGCCCAGGCGATCCGCCGGGAGGACCCGGGCGCCCGCCTGCCGATGATCGGGACCCCGCGCGCCATTCCGGCCGGCGCCACCCCGGTCTGGCTGTCGGAACCGGCGGCCTGGATTCATGGCAAGCGGGCCGGGGACTGGATGGTCCTGCCCATTGCCGGCGGGCAAAGGGTCTATATCGCCGGCCTGTGGCGCGACTATGCCCGCCAGAACGGCGCCGTGGTCCTGACCAGTGATGACTACAGCCGCCTGACGGGCGACAACCTGCGGGCCGAGGCCTCCATCGCCCTGAAACCCGGCGCCGATGTCGCCGCCGTCACCGCCCGGCTGAAGGCCGCCCTGCCGCCGGACCTGGCCGCCCGGGCGCAGTTTGCGCGGCCCGGCGAGATCCGCGCCATCGCCCTGGGCCTGTTCGACCGCAGCTTTGCCATCACCTATGTCCTGGAACTGGTGGCCATCCTGGTGGGCCTGGCCGGGGTGGCGGCCACGGTCTCGGCTCAGACACTGGCCCGCACCAAGGAGTTTGGCATGCTGCGCCATATCGGGGTCCGCCGGGGCCAGATCACCGCCATGCTGGCCCAGGAAGGCGCCCTGCTGGGAGCCGTCGGGGTGGCGGCCGGCCTGACCCTGGGGCTGGTGATGAGCCAGGTCCTGATCCATGTGGTCAATCCCCAATCCTTCCACTGGACCATGGAGACCAGGCTGCCCTGGGCGCTGTTCGGGATCGTCACGGTCGCCCTGATCGGCGCCTCGGCTGGGGCCGCCCTGCTGGCCGGCCGCCGGGCCCTGTCGATGGATGCGGTGCGGGCCGTGCGGGAGGACTGGTGATGCGGGCAATGCTCTCAGGACTTGGCCTCTGCCTGCTGGCCCTGCTGATCACGGCGGCCGGCGGCGATGCCCGGGTCGCGCCCGTCTATGCCCCGGTGACGGCGGGGACGCCCATCGCCTTTCCCCGCGACCACGGCGCCCACCCTGCGTTCCGCACCGAGTGGTGGTACGTGACCGGCTGGGTCCAGGCCGAAGGGGGCCAGCCCATGGGCTTCCAGGTCACCTTCTTTCGCACCCGGCCCAATGTCGACCAGGCCAATCCCAGCGCCTTTGCCGCCAGGCAGATCCTGTTCGCCCATGCCGCCCTGGCCGATCCGGCGGTGGGAAAACTGCTCCATGACCAGAGGGTCGCCCGGGCCGGCTTTGGCCTGGCCGAGGCGTCCGAGGCCGACGGCGACGTGGTCATCGACGACTGGTCCCTGCGCCGGGGCGGCGATGACCGCTGGCGCAGCCGGGCGGGGGGTGCGGACTTTGCCCTGGACCTGACCTTTGCGCCCACGCAAGCTCCGCTGCTGCAGGGTCAGGGGGGCTTCAGCCGAAAGGGTCCCGCCGCCGGCCAGGCCAGCCACTATTACAGCCTGCCGCAGATGGCGGTGTCGGGCTCCGTCACCCGGGGCGGCAAGACACAGAAGGTCACGGGCCGGGCCTGGCTGGACCGGGAATGGTCCTCGACCCTGCTGGACCCGGCCGCCGTGGGCTGGGACTGGGCCGGGATCAATCTGGCCGACGGATCGGCCCTGACCGCCTTCCAGGTTCGCGACTCTGGCGGCAAGCCGGTCTGGGCCGGCGGGTCCTGGCGCAGGCCTGGGGGCCAGTTGACGGCCCTGGGTCCCGGCGATGTGACCTTCGCGCCCTTGCGGCGCTGGCGCTCGCCCCGCACCAGGGCCCTCTATCCGGTGGAACAGGCCATCACGGTGAAGCTCCCCGAGGGGCCGCGCACCCTGACCCTCAAACCCCTGTTCGACGACCAGGAACTGGACAGCCGGGCCGGCGGCGGCCCGGTCTACTGGGAGGGCGCGGTGTCGGACGGATCGGCCCGGGGCTATCTGGAACTGACCGGCTATTTCGAGAAGCTGACCCTGTAGAAAACGCCTGTCGGCCCGGAACCAAGGTGCGGAGACGGCGTTACAGCGGTCAAGGCCAGTCAGGTTCCGACTGCGGGTCCCAGGGGGAATGTCATCGCAATCGCTGAACGCCTTCGGGTTCACATGATCCTGATCGTCGAGGACGAAATCTTCATCCGACAGAATGCCGACTGGCTGATGGAGGATCTGGGTCACCACACCCTGGTCGCCGGCGACCTCTCGGAGGCCCTGGCCCATCTGCTGTCGGACTTCCGGATCGACGCGCTGTTTGTCGATATCCGCCTGCGGGAGATGGCCTTTGGCGGCTATGACATCGCCAATCACGCCGTCGCAGGGCGACCCGAAATCCGGGTGCTCTACACCTCCGGAACGCCGCTCTGCGCCGAAATGACCGATCGGTTCGTCGCCGGCGGACAGTTTCTCGAAAAGCCCTATTCCCCGGAACAGCTCGTCGCCTCCATGGAGCGGCTGCTCGCTTGAGACCCTGTGCGCATGCAGCCCGCAGGGAGGACCCGTCACCCAGTCAGGACAAGCCATCCCCAGTTCCCGCGCCGACCAGGGCCTTGCGCTCCCGACGCCCGATCCTTCCGCCTCCGGCCTCGCCTTCGAGTCCGATGAGTCCATCGTCAAGATCGGCGCCCTGCAGAGCGCGATCTTCAACAGCGCCAATTTCTCCAGCATTGCGACGGATGCGCGCGGCGTCATCCAGATCTTCAATGTCGGCGCCGAACGGATGCTGGGCTTCACCGCCGCCGAGGTGGTGAACAGGATCACCCCGGCCGACATTTCCGACCCCACCGAGCTGATCGCCAGGGCCGAGGAACTGAGCGAGGAACTGGGCGCCCCCATCGCCCCGGGCTTCGAGGCCCTGGTGTTCAAGGCCAGCCGCGGGATCGAGGACATCTATCAGCTGACCTATATCCGCAAGGACGGGACGCGGTTCCCGGCGGTGGTCTCGGTCACGGCCCTGCGGGACGCCCAGGACGGGATCATCGGCTATCTGCTGATCGGCACCGACAACACGGCGCGCAAGCAGGTCGAGGAAGAGCAGAAGAAGTCCGACCAGAAGCTGCGGGACCAGCATTTCTATACCCGCTCCCTGATCGAATCCAACATCGACGCCCTGATGACCACCGACCCTTCCGGCATCATCACCGACGTCAACAAGCAGATGGAGGCCCTGACCGGCTGCACCCGCGACGAGCTGATCGGCGCGCCGTTCAAGGACTATTTCACCGATCCCCAGCGGGCCGAGGCCGGGATCAAGCGGGTGCTGCGCGAAAAGTCGGTCACCGACTATGAGCTGACCGCCCGGGCCCGCAACGGCAGGCAGACCGTGGTCTCCTACAACGCCACCACCTTCTATGACCGCAATCGCAAGCTGGAGGGGGTGTTTGCCGCCGCCCGCGATGTCACGGAGCGCAAGCGGGTGGAGGCGGAGCTCCAACTGGCCAAGGCCGCCGCCGAAAGCGCCAGCCGCACCAAGTCCGACTTCCTGGCCAGCATGAGCCATGAAATCCGCACCCCGATGAACTCGATCCTGGGGATCGCCGACCTGCTGGCTAGGACCAGCCTGACACCTGAACAGGACCGGTATGTCCAGATCTTCCGGAGATCCGGCGCCAACCTGCTCAATCTGATCAACGACATCCTGGATCTGTCCAAGGTCGAGGCCTCGCAGCTGGAGCTGGAACAGACCGGGTTTTCCCTGGTCGACGAACTGGACAAGACCATCGAGATGGTCGCGCCGCGGGCGCTGGAAAAGGGGCTGACCCTGACCTGCGACATCGCGCCGGATGTGCAGACCGACCTGATCGGCGATCCGACCCGGCTGCGCCAGGTGCTGCTCAACCTGCTGGGCAATGCCATCAAGTTCACCCCGGCGGGCCGTGTCTCCCTGCGGGTCGAACCTGACCAGGACCCGGCCGTCCCCACGGCCCTGCGCTTCACCGTCGCCGATACCGGCATCGGCATTTCGGCCGGCCAGCAGGACCAGGTGTTCGAGCGCTTTGCCCAGGCCGACTCCTCCACCACCCGGCGGTTCGGCGGCACGGGCCTGGGGCTGACCATCTGCAAGCGCCTCGTCGAGCTGATGGGCGGGCGTATCTGGGTCAAGAGCGAGGTCGGGCAGGGCAGCCTCTTTGCCTTTGCCGCCCCCTTCGAGCTCTGGGCGGCTGCCAATCGGCCTGAAACCGCGCCGCCGGGCGACGGTCCAGGGCCGCCCCTGCCGATGCTGCGGATTTTGCTGGCCGAGGACTCGGCCGACAACTGCACCATTGCGCTCGCCTATCTGGAAGATACCCCCTACCGGGTGGAGATCGCCGTCAACGGCGCCGTGGCCTGCGAACTGTTCGAGGCGGGCCAGTTTGATCTTGTCCTGATGGACCGTCAGATGCCGGTCATGGACGGCCTGACCGCCACCCGGACCATCCGCGCCTGGGAAAAGGCCAATAGCCGATCCCCGACCCCGATCATCGCCCTGACGGCCTCGGCCCTGAAGGGGGACCGGGAAACCTGCCTGGCGGCCGGCTGCACCGCCTATCTGAGCAAGCCCATCAAGCAGGCCGTCCTGCTGCAGGCGATCAGCGACCATGCGTCTGTCACCGGGTCCGCCGAGGCTGCCCCGCCGGCCGTCAAGGATGCCGTCGCCAGGGATCGCATCGCGCGGGCGGCCAAGCGTCTGGCCGATCAGATCCCGGCCTATCTGGACCACTGCCGGAGTGATGTCGCTCTGATGCTGGCGGCCCTGGACCGGGCCGATTTCGCCGCCGTGATCATCCTTGGCCACAATCTGCGCGGCTCGGGCGGCGGCTTTGGCCTGCAGGCCCTCACCGACTTCGGCGCCTGTATCGAGCAGTCAGCCAGCGAGGCTGACGCCCCCCGAACCCGGGGCTGGCTGGGCCAACTCTCCACCTACCTGGACGCCGCCTGAACCGGTGCTCCGGACGACATGCGGGGTTCATCCGCTGTCAGGGCCGGCCGGCGTCAGCCCACGGATGATGGCCTCGAAGGTCCCACGCCTCAGGGCGGATGGATCGATGGCGGGCGACAGCTTGCCGGCCAGCTGCAGCACTAGCCCGCCATGCAGGGCGGCCCAGAGCATGTGGGAGACCAGTTCAGGGTCGCCCTCGATCAGGCCCGCCTCGACCAGGCCCGCCGCCTGGCCGGCCATGATGTCCCGGGCCCGGCGGCTGGCGGCCACAAGCTCCGGATAGTCCGCCTCGCCCGGCTGTGACAGGTCGAACATCAGGCGGTAGGCGTCGGGGTTTTTCAGGGCGAACCCGACATAGGCCCGGCCCACCGCCAGGGAGCGCTCCCGCGGGCCATCCGCCGCCCGATAGGCAATCTCCAGCGCAATGGCGAACCGCTCGAATCCGCTGGCCCGCACCGCCGCCAGGATGTCATCCTTGTCCCGGAAATAGCGGTAGGGCGTCATGGGACTGACCCCCAGGGCGACGGCCAGCTGGCGCATGGTCACCGCCTGCGGGCCATGTTCGGCGAACAGTCGCTCTGCCGCCGTGCAGAGGCGTTCACGGAAGGCCTCGACTTCGGCAGGGGAAAGGGCGCGCGGCATGTCACAAAACCGTGGGAAGTCTCTGGCGTCGGTATAGCTTACAATATAAGTTTACAGGGTAAATTAAAGGAAAGCACCATGGCCTGGGACCTGTTGATCGCCAAGGATGATCTGGCCCGCACCGAACTGCGCCATCAGCCGGACCTGACCGAGGCTGACCTTGCCGAGGGCGAGGTGCTGCTGGCGGTGGAGCGGTTCGCCCTGACCGCCAACAACGTCACCTATGGCGCCATGGGCGAGTCCTTCGGCTACTGGAAGTTCTTCCCGGCGCCGGAGGGTTTTGGCCGCATCCCCGTCTGGGGGTTTGCGACGGTTGTGGCCTCCCGGGCCGAGGGGGTTGAGCCCGGCCTGCGGATCTTTGGCTATATCCCCATGTCCAGCCACTTTACCGCCAGGCTGGTCCGCACCCGCACGGGCCTGGTCGACGCCGCAGCCCACCGCGCCGACCTGCCGCCGACCTACAACCAGTATAGCGAAGCCCCGCCGGAGGCCTCGGATGACCACAGGGCGCTGCTGCGGCCGCTTTTCATGACCAGCTGGCTGATCGACGATTTTCTGTCCAGCAACCAGGACTTCGGGGCGACGACCGTCATCCTGACCAGCGCCAGCAGCAAGACCGCCCTGGGCCTTGCCTGGCTGTTGTCGGCCAGAGGGGTCAAGGTGATTGGCCTGACCTCGCCGCGCAACCTGCCCTTCCTGTCCGGTCTCGGCATCTTTGACGCTGTGGCGCCCTATTCGGCGACCGCCGACCTGAAGGTCGAGGGCAAGGCGATCCTGGTGGATTTCGCCGGCGACCGGGCCCTGATGGGCGCCCTGCATCACAGCCTGAACGACCAGCTGGCCCATAGCGCCATTGTCGGGGTCACCCACTGGCAGGCGCCGCAGCTGGCGCCCGCGCCCCTGCCGGGACCGACGCCCACCCTGTTCTTTGCGCCCGACCAGATCCGGGCCCTGTCCAGGGAATGGGGCGCCGAGGTGCTGGACGCCCGGTTCAAGGAGGCGCTGGGCGCCTTTGTCGCGGCCAGTGGCTGGCTGACCCTGAAGGTCGCCAACGGCTACGAAGGGCTGCAACAGACCTATGGTGCGGTGGTGTCCGGCGCGGCGCAGCCGGACCAGGGACTGATCGTGGCGATCTAGAACGACAAGAAAAGCGGGAGGCAGACATCATGGACGGCGAGACCCGGGGTAACCCGTTTCTGCGGGGCAATTTTGCGCCCTTGCGCAGCGAGGATGACTTTGAACTCGACGTCCAGGGCGCCCTGCCGGACGGCCTGGCCGGCAGTCTCTATCGCATCGGTCCCAATCCGCAGTTCGATCCGGTGGAGCGGAACTATCACTGGTTCGGCGGCGACGGCATGGTCCATGCCTTCGAGATCGACGGCGGCGCCGTCCGCTATCGCAACCGCTATGTCCGCACCCCGCGCTGGCAGACGGAAAATGCGGCCGGCAAGGTGCTGTACGGCGTGATGGGCAATCCCATGACTACCGACCCCTCGGTCATGGGCACGGATAGCGGCGTGGCCAACACCAACATCCTGCTCCATGCCGGTCGGCTGCTGGCCCTGGAAGAGGGCCATGAGCCTTTCGAGTTGGCGGCAGGCGATCTTGCGCCGCTCGGCTATCGGCCCTTCGGCGGGCGGGTGACAGCCCATCCCAAGATCGATCCCCGCACCGGCGAGATGGTGTTCATCGCCTATGCCGACGGATCCATGCCCCTGTCTGACCAGATCAGCTGGGGTGTCGCCGGTCCCGATGGCGAACTTCAACGGCGGGAGACCTTCACCGCTCCCTACTGCTCAATGGTCCATGATTTTGCCCTGACTGATCGTTTTGTAGTGATCCCGGTCATGCCCCTGACCGGCGACATCCGGCGCGCCATGCGCGGCGGCCCGCCCTTTGCCTGGGACCCGGACAAGGGCGCCAGCCTGGCCATCATCGACCGCGCCATCGGGGTGGACAGCCTGCGCTGGGTGACCGTCCCAACCGGCTATGTCTTCCATGTGATGAACGCCTGGGATGACGGCCAGGACCTGGTGGTCGACGCCATGCGCTATCCCCAGGCGCCCTTCTTTCCCCTGGTTGACGGAAGCCCCGGTATGGAGACCGCCGCGATCAGCATCCGCTGGCGGATCGACCTGTCCGGCCCGGCGGCGAAAGTCGAGGAAACCGTCCTGGACGACCTGGCCGGCGAGTTCCCCCGGTTTGATGAGCGCTTTGCCCAACGCCCCCACCGCCACGGCTGGTTTGTCGGCCAGCAACGCCGACCAGGCGATATCCGCGGCGACTGCCTGGCGCATCTCGACCTGGCGACCGGCGCCCGCACGGTCTGGACCGAAGAGGGGATCGGCGGCGTCGCCGAACCGGTCTTCGTGCCCCGGTCATCCGACGCCGCCGAAGGCGACGGCTGGATTCTCACTGTCCTCTATCGCCTGGACCGGGGGATCAGCGAACTGGCGGTCTTCGACGCCCTGGATATCGCCGCCGGCCCCGTTGCCCGGGCGGCTGCGCCGCGCCGGGTGCCGTTCGGGTTTCACGGGAACTTTGTGGCGCGGGCCTAGACTGCTTCCGGCCGGCGGGACAAGCATGGCGGCACACCCGGGGACCTTCTCTTTCGACCCTGTGCAGGCTTTGGATTTGCGCGTCCTCTTCCCCGGTGGCAGACGGCATACCGGCGCCCGGAAGCGGCGCGGGCCCCGGTTGGCAATCGACGGAGATCCAGCTTGCGGTGGATAGGTCCGGTCTTTGTGGCGGCAGTCTTCCTGGCCTCCTGGCTGGCGACCTTTTTCGGCGGCCGGTTCGGGATTGGCGGCTGGATCCTGATCACCGCCGTCTGGCCGTTGGTCGGCCTTGTCATGCTGTTCTGGTTTGCCCTTGTTTCGGCGATCCGGCGCAGGGTCACCCGGACGCGCGGTTTCAGCGCCCTGCTGGCCCTGCCCATGGTCTGGCCCCTGGCCTGGGCCTTCGGACTGGGCGCCGTGGCCTATCCGGCCTCCGAAGCCCTGACCCGGCCATCCGTGGCGGTTCGTCCGCCGTCTGACAGTCCGCTGCGGGTCGTCTGGGGCGGCTCGGGCCTGGCCCACAACCGTCATGCCTCGTCCCCCGGCCAGAGATGGGCCTATGATCTGGTCGTGGAGCCGGCCGTGACAGGCGCCCGATCGCTGGCCGACTATGGCTGTTTCGGAACCCCGGTCCTGGCGCCCATTGGGGGCGTGGTCGCCCTGGCCTCGGACGGCGCCCCGGACCTCGCCATCGGGGAAACCCTCGCCGATCCGGCCGGCCTGCTCGGCAACCACGTCGTCCTGAAACTTGAAACCGGCACCTATCTGGTCATCGCCCACCTCAAGAAGGGCAGCGTCCGGGTCAGGACAGGGGATGTGGTCGCCGAGTCCCAGGTGCTCGGCGCCTGTGGCAATTCGGGAAACAGTAGCGAGCCGCACATCCATCTCCATCATCAAAGACAGAACCCGAACATCCTCCAGGGCGACCTGAATTTCGGGGTCAATTGTGTGGAGGGTCTTCCGCTCACCTTCCGGTCGCTCAAGGGGCCGGAACGGCCCCGGGGCGGGATCGAGGTCCGGAACAACCAGGTCAGGCTTACCGGCGACACGATCCTGTACGATGGCCCCGGCTAGAGCATGGTCCGATAAGTGTGAAACGGTTATCGGACCATGCTCCAACACTCTGAACTAGACCCTGTGCTGACCGCAACATTGACGGTGCAAACCCTGTCTGACCCGGGCCCCCTTGATCACGACAGCCCGGACGACCACGGAATCTCCCTTCTCTCCCCGCCGCAACCGCCTAAGCTCACCCCAAAATCAGGGAGTCATCGCCATGCGTTATCGTCAGCTGGGATCCAGCGATCTGCAGGTTTCGGAGATTTCGCTGGGGTCGTGGCTGACCTATGGCGTCGGGGTCGAGGCGGACAATGCCGCCGCCTGCGTCCACCGGGCCCTGGACCTGGGGATCAACCTCATCGACACGGCCAATGTCTATGGCCGGGGCGCCGCCGAAACCGTGCTGGGCGAGACCCTGGCCGGGGTTCCCCGCGACCGCTATGTCCTGGCCACCAAGCTGTTCGGCGACATGGGCGGCGGCGACAAGGGCCTGTCCCGGGCCCAGGTGTTCAAGCAGATCGATGCCTCCCTCAAGCGGCTGAAGGTCGACCATGTCGATCTCTACCAGTGCCATCGCTATGACCCTGAAACGCCGCTGGAAGAGACGCTCGAGGCCCTCAGCGAGATCGTCCGGCAGGGCAAGGCCCGCTATATCGGCTTTTCCGAATGGTCGCCCCAGAACATCCAGGACGCCCTGGCGACGCCCGGGGTCGAGGCCTTTGTCTCCAGCCAGCCGCAATACAGTCTGCTCTGGCGGCGGCCCGAGAAGGAGGTCATCCCCCTCTGCGCCGCCAACGGCATTTCCCAGATCGTCTGGTCGCCCCTGGCCCAGGGGGTGCTGACCGGCAAGTATGACCCGGACGCCCCGCCGCCGGCCGACAGCCGGGCGGCCAGCGACGCCATGGGCGGCTCGATGAAAAACTGGATGCAGCGGCCGGTGCTGGAGGCGGCGGTCCGCATGAAGCCCCTGGCCGCCGAGGCCGGCCTGACCCTGGCGCAGTTTGCCCTGGCCTGGGTGCTGCGCGAGCCCAATGTCGCCTCGGCCATCGTCGGCGCCAGCCGGCCGTCACAGCTGGACGACAATGTCGCCGCGGTCGGGGCAAAGGTCGATCCAGCCCTGTTTGCGGCGGCGGAAGCTATCGCCGCAGAGGCCAGAGGCTAGCTCTCCCCGACAACCTGCGCCGCCCGGGCCAGCAGCAGGTCCCAGGCGGTGTCCATCTGCGGGGTCCAGTCGGGGCCGGCGCCGTCGCGCACCACCTGGGCCACCACGCCGAAGAAGCTGGCGAAGACCTCGGGGTCGACGCCAAGGCCGTCGTGATTGACCCGCTCGGCGCGGATCATGTTGGCGCCGGTGGTTCCGCCCGCCGCCAGGTCCATCAGCACCTCGAACACCATGGCCAGCATCTCGCCCCGGGCGGCGCCGGTCCGGTCGCCGACAAACAGGGCGCGGGCGTCCGGCTGCAGGGCAAACAGCCGGTCATAGACCAGGGGCGCCGGGTCCCCGACCCGGGCGGCCAGGGCCTCCAGCGACTGTTCGATCAGTCTGGGCAGGTCAGGGGCGTTCCGGGCCTGGTCGGTCATGGCAATCCTGGCGGCATCAAGCGTTCGCTCAAAGGAAAGGGCCCCCCGGCATGCCGGAGGGCCCCATCTGCTCTACTCGGCTGGAGAACCGATCAGTTGTTGCCGGCCAGCTTGCAGCCGCCCAGGGACTTGGACTGGGCGCAGGCCAGCACCTCGACGGGCTTGGTGCCGCCGCGCTGATAGCCGATCACATAGCTGCCCTGGCCGTCGCTGCAGCCGGCTTCCAGGTAGACGGTGGTGTCCGTCGCCTTGTCCATGGCGCGGGTGTCGCCAACCACGCAGGTGGTTTCCTTCAGGGACTTCAGGTCGCGGGTGATCTGGGCATAGGCCAGGTCCTTCTTGGTGAAGGAGCAGCGGTAGCCCTGCGCATCCGCAAGCGCGCAGTTGTAGATGATGCCGCTGGAGCCCTTGAACTCGGCGATGGCGCCGTCCGGACGGTCGGTGCATTTCAGCTCGACCACTTCCTTGGCCGGGACGCTGAAGACGCCATACTGTTCGACATTGCACTTGAACCCGGCATTTCCGGCCAGGCGGCTATAGAGGCCGTTCTGCTCGGTCTTGGCCGCGCGGCTGTCGGTCAGGGTGCAGCCGCCGCCAACGAAGTCGGCGTCAGCGCAGGCGAGGGCCCGGGCCAGGCCGCCGGTGGAGGCCTGCTCGATCATGTAGCCCGTGCCGTTGTCGCAGGCGGCTTCATACCAGTTGCTGCCGGTGCGGGTGGTCAGGACATAGCGCTTGTCCTTGACGGTGCAGGCCTTGCCGGAGCTGGCCACAAGGGTGTCGACCACGGCCAGCTGGGTGGCGCGGTCGGTCAGTTCGCAACCGACGGTGCCGCCGGCCTCGTAGTTGAGGCAGTTGGACATCTCGACATCGACCGACAGGTTGGCCGGCGCGCCGGTGATCATGATGAAGCCCGTGCCGCCCTGGCAGGCCAGCTCGATGAAGGTCTTGGTCGGGCTGGCGCCGATATAGCGGCTCTTTTCGATGACGCAGCCGGACTTGGCCTTGGCCACATAGACGGGCAGCTGGGCCTGGAGGTCGAGGTTCGCAGGCAGCTTGCAGGCCAGGGGGCTGGGCTGGCCCTTGGGGCCGACGGCCTTGTTGGCCTCATAGCAGGTGGCCAGGGTCGGCGCCGGCTTGGCCGGGTCGGAGACCACGATGTAGCCGAGGCCCTGGTCGCAGGCGACTTCGTAATAGTTGATCTTGGCCTTGGCGTCGGCGATCACGAACCGGGCGTCGGTGACCTGACAGGCCAGGCCCGCCGTCTGGGCCAGGGCGGGCGCCTCGGCCATGCCGCGGGTGCGGTCCTTTTCGGCGATGGCGCCGGGCGCCGGAGCGGCCTCCTTCTTGGGGGCGGCGGTGGTCGCGACGGGCGCGGCCAGGGCGAGCAGCAGGGCGGCTGCAACGCCAATACGAAGACGACTCATGACCCGGGCTCCTGGGCGGTGGTTTTGTTGTTTTGGCGCTCATAAACGCGCCACTGGGGGAGCGGTCAAGATGGCTCCCCTTACCGGCGCAATTGCGGCGCGGCGCTGAACGTCGGATGATGGGCGCGTTCATCCAGGAGCAGGGTCATGCACGACGGCGTCGAAGATATTGCGGTGGAGATTCGCCGGCCCAAACTCGACTATCCGTTCGAGACGGTTCCGACGCCGGGGGCCGGCGACGCAGTCGAGGTGGCGCCCGGGGTTCTCTGGCTGCGCCAGCATCTGGGCGGCTCCCTGGCCTTCATCAATGTCTGGGCCCTGCGCGATGGCGAGGGCTGGGCGATCGTCGATACCGGGCTGCAGACCAAGGACACGGCCCAGGCCTGGCGCACGGCCTTCAAGGGCGTGCTGGGCGACCTGCCCATCACCCGGGTGATCGTCACCCATCTGCATCCAGACCATATCGGCCTGGCCGGCTGGCTGACCCGCAAGTTCCAGTGCCGGCTGTGGATGACCCGGCTGGAATACTTCCAGTGCCGGATGCTGGTGGCCGACACCGGCCGCGAGGCCCCGGAGGACGGCCTTAGGTTCTACAAGGCCGCCGGCTGGGATGAGGACGCCATCGAAAACTACCGGACCCGGTTCGGGGGCTTCGGCAAGGCCATCTACCAGCTGCCCGACAGCTATCGGCGGATGGAAGACGGCGAGGTCTTCCGGATCGGCGACAACGACTGGCGGGTGGTGACCGGCAACGGCCACTCCCCCGAACATGCCTGTCTCTGGTGCGAAGCCCTGAACCTGTTCATTTCTGGCGACCAGGTGCTGCCGCGCATCTCGTCCAATGTCTCGGTGTTTCCCACAGAGCCGGAGGGCGATCCCCTGACCGACTGGCTGACCTCCCTGGCCCGGATCAAGACCATCGTGCCGGACAGCGTCCTGGTCCTGCCGGCCCATAACGATCCCTTCCATGGCATGCATGCCCGGCTGGACCACCTGATCGCCGGCCATGAACGGCAGCTGGGCCGGCTGGAAAAATCCCTGGCCGAGCCCAAACGCTCCATCGATGTCTTCGGCTCCCTGTTCGCCCGGCCCATCGGCCCCGACCTGATGGGCATGGCCACCGGCGAAAGCCTGGCCCACCTCAACTGCCTGATCGGTCGCGGCCAGGCCGTGGCGGAACCGGGCGAAGACGGGGTGACCTGGTACCGGGCGGTGTAGGGGATAGACTCTGATTACTGCGCCCCCTCCGGACAGAGCGTAACCCCTCACCCTCCCGCGCCGCCGCCGCGCCGCGGGCCCCTCCCTCTCCCTTTGGGAGAGGTAAGTATCTGATATTCGGCTTTTATTTTACCTCTCCCATAGGGAGAGGGAGGGGCCCATGCGCCAGCATGGGAGGGTGAGGGGTTACGGTGCGGGCGGGGTAATTGCGGTGACAGAGCGCCAATTTGTCAAGAACAGCCCCCGGCTAGGTCGTCTTGCTCCTTGGGTAGAAGGGCAAAGTTGATTAGTGCACGGTCACCGTAGCTCTAAAATAATGTAAGTCATGACTCATCAACATCCTGGTAGGGCAAAGATGACGAGGCGTGTGATCACGGCCGCCCTCCTCGCTTTCAGCGCGCTTGTCGGGCTCTCCTGTTCGGGTGGTGCGGAACCAGCTCGGAATCGCACGTTGGATCTGGCGGGCCCCCTAGACAGCGCGATGTGGCGCCGCGTTTCCGAAGTCTCCTGGGACAAGATTGACTCTATAAGATTTCAGTCCCGCGGCGGTGACCCAAAGTTTGCAGTTCCGATAGCGAGAGAGCTCAAACGCAGCGGGAAGACGGTGAACATCGATGGAGTTTGCGCCTCCGCCTGCCTGATGATTGCCGCCATAAACAACGGTAAAGTAGTTTTTTCTCAAGGCTCGACGTTGACGGTCCACAATACTGCATCGTCGGTCTATTATATGTCTTTAAGGAGATATCCGAAAATAGCATCTGCGTATTATCGTGAGAGAATGGCTGCTGAACGGGCTTGGTTCGTGGAGAACCAGATTGATCCAAGGCTTCTGCTCATTCCTCAATTCATGATTGGCACACCCTGCCTAAAGGGACCCGAGACCGACGACCCTCTGCGCTACAAGGAAATCATCTACATGGCGCACTACAAGGGCTGGATTGTCCCGCCGGAAACAGCAAAAGCATTTGGAATGCGGGCTAGCGGCTGGCAGCCTCAACCCGCCGAAGCTAAAAAATATCTTTGCGGCAACCTCGAAACGTGCATGGAGTACAGAATATCAGCAGAGATGCCCTCTTTGAAAATATTAGACGCGACTGAAAATGATCTTGCGAACGCTTTATACTACGTAGACCCGTGTTAGAAATACGGTGACAACGCATTTTATTGACGCCGCCCCACCGAATTAGGGTGAAAGTGCATCAGTTGGCCACGAACACCCGCCGGCTAGGTCGACTTGCTCCATGGTTCGAAGGGCGAAGTTAATTGGTGCACTGTCGCCGAAAATCCTGTCACCGAAAATCCAGACCGCCATCTATTTCACATGCGAACTTGATAGTTCACGCACAAACTATATAATGGCGTCATGTCGACGCCGCCGAACCGACGCCTGTTCTTCTTGCTCAGCGCCGCCAACCGGCGGGTGCAGCGCTGGATCGAGGCGGAGATGGCGGCCAAGGGCGGGCTGACGGCGGCCCAGTCGGGGGTGCTGTTCCTGCTGGCCAAGCGGGATGGCGCCCTGATCGGCGAGGTCGCCGAGGCCCTGGACGCCACGCCCTCCGCCATGACCGGCCTGGTCGACCGCATGGCGCGGGGCGGTCTTCTGGAACGGCGGCCGGACCCTGATGATGGCCGGGCGCAACGGCTGTATCTCACCGACAAGGGGCGGGACGCCCTGGCCTATGCCAAGGGCGGCCTGGACAGCATCAACGCCCAGCTGACCGAAGGCTTCACCCCTGAGGAGGTGGACGCCGTGGCCCGCTGGCTGACCCATCTGCAACAGACCTTTCCAAAGGGAGAGACCCCGTGACCGACGCCATCCTTGTCAGCCAGGACCAGGGTGTCCTGACCCTGTCCTTCAACCGCCCGGACAAGAAGAACGCCATCACCGACGCCATGTATGGCGTCCTGGCCGACAGCCTGATCCGGGCCGAAGCCGACCCCGCCGTGCGGGTCGTGCTGTTCCGGTCGGAGAACGAGGCCTTCACCGCCGGCAATGACCTGGCCGATTTCGCCGCCCAGAACGCCTCTGGCGACACCAGCCGGGCCATGGCGGAGGAGCGCAATGTCACCCGCTTCCTGAAAGCCCTGGCCCGGGCCGACAAGCCGCTGGTCGCCGCCGTCAAGGGCGTGGCGGTGGGGGTGGGAACCACAATGCTGCTGCATTGCGACCTGGTCTATGTGGCCAGCGACGCCCGGCTCTCGACGCCGTTTGTCAATCTGGCCCTGGTGCCGGAAGCCGCCTCCAGCTGGCTGATGCCGGCGCGGATCGGCCATGCCCGGGCCTATGCCATGTTCGCGCTGGGCGAGGTGGTCAGCGGCGAGGAGGCGGCGCGGATCGGCCTGGCCAACCGCGCCCTGCCCGCCGCCGGGGTGGACGAGGCCGCCCTATCGGCCGCCCGCCAGATCTGTACAAGGCCCATGGGCGCCCTGAAGATCACCAAGCGGCTGATGCGTGATGCCGACCGTATCGCCGGCCTGATGGAACTGGAGGGCCAGCATTTCAGCGACCAGCTCAAGACGGCGGAAGCCGCCGAAGCCTTCGCCGCCTTCGCCCAGCGCCGGGCGCCCGATTTCAGCAAGGTCGCCTGAGAGCGACCGACAGGGAGGATATCATGACCACAAGGATCACCTCGGCCTTCGGGCCTTTCACCCCCGCCAGACAGGTCACGGAGGGCCATGACCTCTCCGGCATGACGGCCATTGTCACCGGCGCCGCCACCGGCATCGGGATCGAGACCGCCCGGGCCCTGGCCCTGGCCGGCGCAGAGGTCGTCATCGCCGCCCGCAAGCCGGACCTGGCGGAGGCGGCCGTCGCCGACATCAATGCCGGGGCGCCGGGCAGGGCCAGCTGGTCCATGCTGGACCTGTCGGACTTCGCCTCGATCCGCGCCTTTACCGAGCGCTGGGGCGACCGGCCGCTGAACATCCTGATCAACAACGCCGCCGTCATGGCCTGTCCCCTGGACTACACCAGGGACGGTCTGGAGATGCAGATCGGCACCAACCATTTCGGCCATTACCTCATGACCGTGCCTCTGACCGCGGCTCTTGAGGCCGGCGCCAAGGCCAGCGGCAAGACCTCCCGCCTGGTGTCCCTGTCGTCCATCGGCCATCGCCGGTCGGGTATCCGCTGGGACGACCCCCATTTCCGCAATGGCCCCTATGACAAGTGGGAAAGCTATGGCCAGGCCAAGACGGCCAACGCCCTGTTTGCGGTGGGCTTCCACAAGCGGTTCAAGGATCGCGGCATCACCGCCAACGCCGTCATGCCCGGCGGCATCATGACCCCGCTGCAGCGCCACCTGCCCCTGGAGGAGCAGAAGGCCATGGGCTGGATCGACGACAACGGCAAGGTTCGCGACGGTTTCAAGACCACCGAACAGGGCGCCAGCACCAGCGTCTGGGCGGCGGTCGGGTCCGAGCTGGAAGGAATCGGCGGGCTTTATCTGGAAGACTGCGCCCAGGCCGGTCCCTGGACGGAAGCCATGCCCTGGGCCGGGGTCCTGCCCCATGCCCTGGACCCCGAAAGCGCCGACCGGCTCTGGGCCCTGTCGGTCGAGACGACCGGGGTCGGCTAGAGCCTGTCAGGCTGCCCCGGGGGTGATCAGCTCCACCCCCGGGAAGGCCGCCCTGATGCGGCGTGGATCGCGGGTCAGCAGGGCATAGCCTGCGACGGCCGCATGGGCCCCGATCAGGAAATCGGCCAGAATCGCTTCGCGCGCTCCGCCCCTGCGCCGATATTGCGCATGGGCCCTGCCCGCCAGCCGGGCGGACTCCCAGTCCAGATCGACGCGTTCGAAATGTCGGGGCGGCGGCGGGCGACCGTCCAGGTCCGCGGCCGCCATGATTTCCGCATAGATGATGGGGTTGATGATCAGCAGGCCCAGTTGACGTCTGGCGAGCAGGGCGTTTCGCGACCAGGACGCCCAGACCGGATCATCCACCGCCAGGTCGATGATGACGGAACTGTCGACGAGGGTCGCCATCAGGCCTTTCGGTCCCGAAGATCATCCAGGGCCTCATCGGTCGTCGCATAGGGACCGCCCTCTGCGCTGCCCGTGAACGCGTCCAGCCAGGCCTCGAAATCGGCGATCTCAGCCTGGGTGGCCGGTCCCTTGGTCAGGACGAAATCGCCGTTCTTTCGATTGAAGGCCACCTCATCGCCCGGCCGGATGCCCAGCGCCTTGCGAACTTCGCCCGGAATGGTGACCTGGCCCTTGGTTGTCACTCGCATTGTAATACCTGATGTAATACCACTGGCCTTACCTACATGATTTTCGGGAAATCCGCCATGTCCCTGTCTGGCAAGACCTTGTTCATCACCGGCGCCAGCCGGGGCATCGGCCTGGCCATCGCCCTGCGGGCGGCCCGGGACGGCGCCAATATCGCCGTGGCGGCCAAGACGGCCGAGCCGCACAAGCACCTGCCCGGCACCATCTATTCGGCAGCCGAGGAGATCGAGGCGGCGGGCGGCAAGGCCCTGCCCCTGGTGGTCGATGTGCGGGACGAGGCCTCGGTGCTGGAGGCGGTCGAGCGGACCGCAGCCGCCTTCGGCGGCATCGACATCTGCGTCAACAACGCCTCGGCCATCCAGCTGACCGGGACCGAGGCCACCGACATGAAACGCTATGACCTGATGCATCAGGTCAATGCCCGTGGGACCTTCCTCGTCTCGAAGGCCTGTATCCCGCACCTGAAGCGGGCGGCCAATCCCCATGTCCTGGCCCTGTCGCCGCCGCTGGACCTGGCGCCCCACTGGTTTGGCCGCCATGTCGCCTATTCCATGGCCAAGTACGGCATGAGCCTCTGCATGCTGGGCATGGCCGACGAGTACAGCGGCGCCGGCATCGCCTTCAACGCCCTCTGGCCGCGCACCGGCATCGCCACGGCGGCCATCCAGTTTGCGCTTGCCGGGGATGACGGCATGCGGATGTGCCGGACGCCGCAGATCATGGCCGACGCCGCCCATGCCATCTTCTGCAAGCCGGCGCGGGACTTCACCGGCCAGTTCCTGATCGATGACAGCTTCCTCTATGCCGAAGGCGTGCGGGACTTCGAACCCTACCGCGTCGACCCCACCCGGCCCCTGATGCCGGACTTCTTTGTGCCCGAGGACATGCCGCCGCCGCCCGGTGTGAAGATCGGCTGAGGCCGGAGCTTGCAGGCAGCGAAACTTTGCACCAGTCTGGGCCCCAGATCGAAGGAGGCGCACCATGAAGTCGCTGTTCACCGTGGCCGTCCTGGCTGCCGCCCTGACGCTCGCCCTCGCCCCGAACCTGGCCCTGGCGCAGGTTTCGACCATCACGGACAAGCCGGGCATCTACAACACGGACGGCAAGAAGACCGTCGCGGCTGACGGCCGGATCTGCAAGACCCTGGTCATCACGGGCAGCCGCCTGCCCACCAAGAAGGTGTGCAAGACCGAAGCCGAATGGGCGGCCCAGACGGCGGCCACCAAGGACCAGCTGGACGAACTGGCCCGTCGCAATGGCGCCGTCAACAAGATCGCCGGCGCAGAGGGCGGCTGATTCAGGCCTTTTCGGTTAGGCGAATTTTAGCCATAACATCGCCCGGTTGATTTTTCCGCGATCCGCGCGTAGACTTCCCCTGTCCGGAGCGCGCCATGACCGACATCGACCTGTTCTATCTGACCAACCGCAACCTGATCAGCGGGGCGGGCAACCCCACCTTCGGGAACAGCTTCAATCCGGACGCCTCGGCGGGCCTCAGATACGGCCGCGCCACGGTGTCCGACGGCGGCGCCAGCCTGAAGGTCAGGACCGTCACGGTCTATGAGGAGCGCAAGGACCCGCAGACCGGCAGCTTTGCCGTCAAGGGATCGACGCCCTTCCTGACCAATGTCTATCGGCAGATGATGGACGGCCAGCGCGACACGGTGATGTTCGTCCATGGCTTCAACACCACCTTCGAGGACGCCCTGATCGCCGGCGCCCGGCTCAAGCGCGGCCTGACCCGGCGCGGCGTCGATGTGAACCTGGTGGTCTTTACCTGGCCTTCGGACGGCGAGGCCCTGCCGTTTGTCTCCTATTTCCGCGACCGGGAGGAGCCAGGGCCTCGGGCCCGGCGCTTGGCCGCGCCTTTGTGCGGGTGAAAGAGTATATCGACGCCCTCTCGCCGGCTGATCTCTGCCAGCAGCGGATCCATGTGGCAGCCCATTCCATGGGCAACTACCTGCTGCGCCACGCCCTGCAGTATGTCATCGGCCGGGGGACCAACAACCTGTCCCGTCTCTGTGACCAGATCATCATGGCCGCCCCCGACGAGGACGAGGACAGCTTCGAGCATGAGCACAAGCTGGCCCTGCTGCCGCGCATCGCCCGGGGCGTGACGGTCTATTTCTCCCGGGCAGACCGGGCCCTGCTGGCCTCGGACATCACCAAGAGCAATCCCGACCGCCTGGGCTCGGACGGCCCCCGGCTGATCGACCTGATCCCCAAGCGGATCAATCTGGTGGACGCTGCCGCCTTCAGCGACGCCGGCGACGGCGCCTGGGCGGGCGACGCCAACCACCACGGCTATTTCAACCAGTCAGGCCGGGTGCTGGACGATATGGCGGCAGCGCTGACCGGCCAACTGGCGGACCAGATCGCCGGACGGGTCTATGTTCCGGAAAAGCGGATGTATCGACTGGCGACCGTCTAAGCGCCTTCAGGCGGCCTCGAAGATCGCCGCAATGCCCTGGCCGCCGCCGATGCACATGGTCTCCAGGCCATAGCGACCGTCGCGGCGCTTCAGCTCCCGCAGCAGGTTGGCCAGGATCCGGCCACCGGTGGCGCCGATGGGATGGCCCAGGCTGATGCCGCCGCCATTGACGTTGAGCTTGTCGCGGTCGTCCCAGCCCCAGCCCTTCAGCACCGCCAGGACCTGGGGCGCAAAGGCCTCGTTCAGCTCGACCAGGTCGATGTCCTTCCAGCCCAGGCCGTTGCGGGCGAACAGACGCTCTACGGCCGGCACCGGGCCGATGCCCATGCGGGAGGGATCGCAGCCGGCGGCGGCCCAGCTGTGGAAGAAGCCCATGGGCTCCAGGCCCAGCTCTTCCAGCTTGTCCTCGGCGACCACCAGGCAGGCGGCCCCGGCGTCATTTTGCTGGCTGGCATTGCCGGCCGTGACCACCCCGTCCTTCTCGATGGCGCGCAGCCGGCCAAGGGTCTCCAGACTGGCGTCGGCCCGGGGGCCCTCGTCGCGGGCAAACACCAGGGGATCGCCCTTCTTCTGCTTGACCGACACCGGAACCAGCTCGTCGGCGAACTTTCCGGCCTCCCAGGCGGCCACGGCCCGCTGGTGGCTCATCACCGCATAGGCGTCGCTCTCCTCGCGGCTGATGCCATAGTCGCGGGCCAGGTTGTCGGCGGTCTCGATCATGCCGCTGATCACCCCGAAACGCTCGATGGGCTGGCTCATCACCCGGCCGCGGGCCAGGCGGTCATGCATCGTGACCGATCCGGCCCGGGCCCCGTTCCGCATGTCGGTCGTATAGTATTCGACATTGCTCATGCTCTCGACCCCGCCGGCCAGCACAACATCGGCGGCGCCGGTCTGGATGCGCATGGCTGCGTCGATCACCGCCTGCAGGCCGCTGCCGCAGCGGCGGTCCATGGAGACGCCCGGGATCGACATGGGCAGGCCCGCCGCCAGCAGAGACCAGCGGGCAATGCAGGGCGCCTCGCCATTGGGATAGCCCTGGCTGAAAGTGACATCGTCGATCCGTTCGGGATCGATGCCGGTCCGCTCCATCAGGGCCTTGATGACCACGGCCCCCAGGTCGCCGGCCGTAACGCTGGACAGGGCGCCCTGGAACTTGCCGACGGCGGTGCGGATGGGGCTGACAATGGCGGCGCGGCGCATGGGCGGGAACTCCAGCAGAAATATCATCCCTCCCCGTCATGGGGAGGGTGGCCCGAAGGGCCGGGTGGGGAACGGAACGTCCCGGCGACCAGGAGGCAGGGAACAAGGACTTCCCCACCCTTCGGCCGCCTTGCGGCCTCGCCCTCCCCACGAAGGGGAGGGAGAGCCGGACCGGATCAGATCGGATCGTAGGGGAAGACGCTGGCGGTGGCGCCGGTGTCGAAGAAGCTGTTCTTCATGGCCGGAAGGGCCACGTCGAGCAGGGAGCGGGGCGTCCAGCCTTCGGTATTGGCCATGTTGCGCACCGGGCGGGGCTGGTCGAACAGCACCACCTCGTTGCCGCGTACGGCGAAGATCTGGCCGGAGACGTCCTTCGCCTCGGGCGAGGCCAGGGCAATGGCCAGCTGGGCGACCTGGTCGGCCCGCATGGCGTTCTTCATCCGGCCCACCCGCTGGGCGCTGGCCTCGTCGGTCACCGGGATGGTGGCGATCATCCGGGTCCAGGCAAATGGCGCGATGATGTTGGAGCGGACGTTCTTCAGCGCCCCCTCCATGGCCAGGATGCGCGACAGGCCCATGACCCCCAGCTTGGCGGCGGCGTAGTTGGCCTGGCCGATATTGCCGATCAGGCCCGAGGTGGAGGTGAAATGGACGAAGCTGCCTTCCTGCTGGTCGCGGAACAGCTCGACGGCGGCGCGGGAGACGTTGAAGGCGCCGCGCAGATGCACCTCGATGACCTTGTCCCAGTCCTCTTCGCTCATCTTGTGGAACATCTTGTCCCGCAGGATGCCCGCCGGATTGATGATGGCGTGCAGGCCGCCGAAGGTGTCCTTCGCCTGTTCGACCATGTTCCGGACCGCCGACATGCTGGCGACGCTCTCGGAATTGGCCACGGCCTCGCCGCCGGCCGCCGTGATCTCGTCGGCGGTCTGCTGGGCCGGACCGGCCGAGCCCTCGTCGCCGCCGGCGACCGAGCCGCCCAGGTCATTGACCAGCACCTTGGCGCCTTCGCGGGCCGCCAGCAGCGCACATTCCTTGCCGATACCGCCGGCCCCGCCGGTGACGATGACAACCTTGCCTTCAAGCACGCCCATGATCTGCGTCTCCTCCAGAACTGTTGGCTAGTCGTCTAGGACTCCGACGCAGGGTTAGGCAAGACCTCAGACCAGCCGGTCGGCCCTGCGCAGGCTGGGGAACATCCAGGCCCAGAGGCCGGTGACCGCCAGGGCCCCGACACCGCCGAACACCGCGGCTCCGACCGGGCCCAGGAACCGGGCCACCAGGCCGCTCTCGAACTCCCCCAGCTCATTGGAGGCGCCGATGAACAGGGACGAGACGGTCGCCACCCGCCCGCGCATCTGGTCGGGCGTGGCCAGCTGGATCAGGGTCTGGCGGACATAGACGCTGACCATGTCCGCCCCGCCCAGCACCGCCAGGGCCGTGACCGAGACCCAGAAGACCTGCGACAGGCCAAACACCAGGGTGCCGACCCCGAACAGCCCCACCGACAGGAACATGATCAGCCCGGCCCGCTGCCGGATCGGCGCCCAGGCCAGATAGACCGCCACCGCCGCCGCCCCCACCGCCGGCGCCGCCCGCAGCAGCCCGAAGCCAAGCGCATCGACCTTCAGCACCTCCCGGGCAAAGACCGGCAACAGGGCCGTGGCGCCGCCCAGGATGACGGCGGCCAGGTCCAGGGAGATGGCCCCGAAGACGATCTTGTTGTTCCAGACATAGGCCAGCCCCTCCTTCATCAGGGTCCAGCGCGAGCCGGGCTGCACCTGGGGCTGGGCGTCGGCCCGGATCATCAGGATACAGCCGCCGGCCATCAGATAGAGGACCAGGGACGCCGCATAGGGGGCGCTCAGCGACACCGCGATCAGGGCGCCGCCGATCGCCGGTCCGATCACCGAGGCCGTCTGCCAGGCCAGGGAATTCCAGGCGATGGCCCGGGGCAGCAGCGACCGGGGCACCAGCATGGGACCCAGCGCCGTGCTGGCCGGCGAGAAATAGGCCCGGGCCGAGCCGAACAGGATGGCCGCCCCGAGCAGCAGGGGAATGGTCTCGGCCCGGAACAGCGCCGCCAGGGTCAGCAGCGCCGCCACCAGCACCTCGACGGCATAGCAGGCCAGCAGGATCCGCCGGCGATTGTGCCGGTCGGCCGTCTCCCCGGCCGGCAGGGCCAGGAGCAGCACCGGGATGAAGGACACCAGCCCGATCATGCTGACCATGAAGGCCGCCTCGTTCACCGGCATGGTGCGGCGGGCGATGTCATAGATGTGCCAGCCCAGGGCGACGCTCTGGATCTGCACCCCCAGGACGGCGGTCCAGCGGGAGAACCAGAAGAACACAAAATCGCGCTGCTTCAGCAGATCGCGCAGGCTTCCGTCGGACGCGGGTTCAGATTCGGGGGAGTCGGTCATGGGCCGCCGAAGTCTGACCCGGCATGGTCGCCGCCGCAACGGCGTTGACAGACGCAGACAGGCTCCTTAGGTCGCGGGTCCCCTGCCGGCGCCCAACATGGAGGCCCTAAGATGCTGCGCCTCCGACGAACGCAATCTGCGTCCCCGCCCCTCCCCTTCTAGCGGTTCCGCCCCGGCGGAACCTTCCCGCTCAGCAGGCGCCGCCCAGATCATGACCGACCTTCTCTATCGTTCCGAGCTTCCCCAGGACGATCCCGCCATCGCCGCCCTGACCGACCGCGCTTTCGGTCCCGGTCGCTACGCCAAGGCCGCCGAGCGGCTTCGCGAGGGCAACCGGCCCCTGGCCAAGCTGTCCCGGGTGGCCCTGCAGGACGGCCGGCTTCTGGGCTCGGTGCGGCTCTGGCCCGTGACCGTGGGCGGCCAGCCTGCGGCCTTCCTGGGCCCCATCGCCGTGGAGGCGGAAAGCCGCAAGCTGGGCATCGGCCAGGCCCTGGTCGAACAGGCCTGTGAGGCGGCGGCCGCCGCCGGCTGGCCCCACGTCCTCCTGGTCGGCGACGCCCCCTGGTTCAGCCGCATGGGCTTCACCGCCGCCCCCGCCGTGACCATGCCCGGCCCGGTCGACCAGCGCCGCGTGCTCGCGCTGCGCCTGTCCGACAGCGCACCCGACCTGTTCGGCCTCGCACGGATCCCTTCTCCCGCCGAGGGAGAAGATATCGGCGGAGCCGACAGATGAACCGCCCGGCTGCTCGGCCTGTCCCTCAAGGGAAAAGCGGGGAAATACCGCTTCAGAACGTATTTTGTAACCGCCGCCGCCACCATCCGATCTCACACTATATCCCGCTGGACATTTTCCCCTTGCCCCGGACCCCCATGACCGACTCCGCTGACCTGGTTCCAGAATCGCCCGGCGCGGCGCCCGGCAAAGTGCTGACGCCCCAGGCTCGGCGGGCGCTGGAAGAGGCGCAGGCGCGGCGGATAGTCCAGCAGGCGGCCGAAATCGACCCTTCAGAAGAAGGGGGCCCGGCTGGCCTTGAGCCGACACGCTTTGGCGACTGGGAGCGCAAGGGCGTGGCGGTGGATTTCTAGGGGCCGGCCTCAGGATCCTGCCCATTTGGGGCGGGGAGCCATCCGACAGGGGTCCCAACCGGCGGGTCAGCCGACGTTCCTCCCAAACCGGGCCTTGGACCCTTGGGGAGCATCAGCATGGGTTCGCGTCTCAGGCGCAGAGGGTCGCGGGATGGGTGAAGGCGGCTTAACCTTTCGTTAACGATTGCGAGAGGGCGTTCGGGTGATGATCATCTTTTGGCGCGGCGCAGCCCCCTGGCCCCTTGGGCTTCTGCTCGGACTGGCTGCGCTCCTGTCCTTCGCGCCGGTCCAGGCCCAGGACCGCTACAGCGGCGCGACGCCAACGAGCCGGTACGATGCCCGACCGAATGGCGCCACGACGCCCTATTGCTGCAGCGGTCAGGACCGCGTCCAGGCCGAAGACCCGGCCGACTGGGTCGATCCCTGCAACATCGATCCGCAATGTCCCCGATACCGCGAGGCTTCGCGGACGATTTCTCGCCCTTTCGAGCCCGCTGCCCGATACGAGACTGCCCGGAGCCCGGGCGCCATGCCCCCCTGCCCGGCCGACCGACTGGCCCAGATCGGCTGCCCGCCGGCGTCCCGGGGTGAAGGTCTGACCCTGCCGGCCAGCTTCTTCCAGGGCGGCGGCGGGGTGGCCTGGACCGGGGCTGGTCTTTTCTGGACGCGCTGCGTCCACTGCGGTCGCGCGCCCAGGTCGAACAAGCCCTGCGTGAGA
>Ga0164294_10000526_pt1 | contig 36640 bp, 36 predicted proteins | sample GEODES005metaG_FD_111479 | JGI IMG/M metagenome (GOLD analysis project Ga0164294, IMG submission 111479) | Oligotrophic lake water microbial communities from Sparkling Lake, Wisconsin, USA - GEODES005 metaG | ecosystem: Environmental > Aquatic > Freshwater > Lake | place: USA: Sparkling Lake... | reverse complement strand
GTTGTGAACCAGAATTTGAAAATGAAGTAAATGCTGATTACACTTCTGGTGAAGCAGATTTTACAAGATATGTAGCAGTTGGTAACTCACTTACTGCTGGTTACATGGACGGAACGGTTTGTAGAGTAGGACAAACCTATTCTTACCCAAATTTATTAGCACAACAATTTGCTTTAGTAGGTGGAGGTGAATTTACACAGCCTTCTTATGCAGAAGATGTAAATAATTTAGGCGGTATTTTAGGAGTACCTGGTTTTGGTACAAGATTGGTAATAGATGCTGCTCAAGGTCGTCCAGAGCCAATTGCAGGAACATCAACAATTACTTTAACACCTCAAGCTAAGGCTTATAATAATATGGGCGTACCAGGTGCAAAATCATTTCATTTAGGATTTCCAGGATATGGGGCTTTAAACCCATATTTTGCCAGACATGCTACATCGCCTACGGCTACAGTTTTAGGTGATGCCATGACCAAAAACCCAACGTTTTTTACCAATTGGATTGGTTCAAACGATGTGTTAGCGTATGCAACTGCAGGTGGAGCACAAGCAGATGGAGTAACACCAGCCGCAGATCATAATACAACTGGAAATTTAAACCCGGCTACTTATGGTTTTAATGATATAACAAATAGTGGTGTTTTTAATAATGTGTATACTAGTATTATTAATACGTTAACAGCAAACGGAGCAAAAGGAGTTGTATGTACCATTCCAAGTGTAACGTCTATTCCTTATTTTACATCTGTACCATTTAATCCACTTCCAGCTGAAGCTACTTCCAGTAATCCAACAGCAATTGGTTTATATCAGTTTTTAGCTGCAGTTTCTGGCGGAAGAATTTCTCAATTAAGTACTGCTCCTGGTACTAAAAATCCAGTATTAATTAAAGATGAATCACTAACAGATATTGGTCCAACAATTCAAGCGGCAGCGGCTTCAACACCTTTTGCACCTTTTGCGGCTTCTTTAGCTGCTTTATATGGAAAAGCAAGACATACAACTTCGGCAGATTTAGTTGTTTTGCCTGCAAGTTCAATAATTGGTCAACCTAATCCAGCTGGAACTGCTCCTTTTAATGTTAATGGAGTAACTTTACCGTTAGCAAACAAATGGGTATTAACTGCAACTGAAAAAGCTAAAGTAGCTGCTGCTACTTTAGCATATAATAATTCAATTGTGGCTATTGCAGCAACTAAAAATTTAGCTGTGGCGGATATGAATGCTATTATGAACAAATTAATTACAGGTTTACAAATTGAAACTAATTCCATTTATACAGCTAACTATTTCAGTGGTTCTAGTACAGAAGGTCAAGTGTTATTTTCTTTAGATGGTGTACATCCAAATGCTCGTGGTTATGCGGTAATTGCAAATGAATTTATCAAAACAATCAACGCAAAATACAAGTCAAATTTACCATTACACAATCCTACTTATTTCCCAGGTATCAGTATTTTACCAACGAACTAAGCTAGTTTTTAAATAATTTCTAAATAGGCATCATTTTGGTGCCTATTTTTTTATATTTACATCATAAATAAAATAGTATAAAAATGAAGAACTACTTTATCAAATTACTGATTTCAACTTTTTTAATTCTTAGCATTTCGTATTTTCTAAAAATTGAAATCACCAACTATTCGGCAGCCATATTTATGGCGGTTGCTTTATCATTTTTAAATACCTTTTTAAAACCGATATTAAAAATTCTTGCCATTCCTGTAACCATTATGTCCTTGGGTTTATTTTTACTAGTTATTAATGCTAGTATTGTAAAAATTGCCGATTATTTTATTGAGGGCATTCAAATGACGTTTCTTCAAGCACTAGTTTTTAGTGTGCTACTTTCGGTAAGTCAATATATTTTAAATAAAATTTTCACAGAAAAAAACAATAAGTAGTTGTAAAATTCTATAAATTAAAAACTTGTATGGGTTGCAAAAATTATATAATTTTGCAACCCATATTTATACTTCAAAAAATCAAAAAATGAACATTAGAAAAGAACACATTGACGCATTAAACGCCGTTGTAAAAATTACAATTGGTAAATATGAATATACTGAAAAAATTGAAAATTTTTTAGAAGTAAAAAGAAAAACAGCTACAATACCAGGTTTTAGAAAAGGAAAAACACCAATGGATGTGGTGAGAAAACAGTTTGAAAAACCAGCAATCATTGAAGAAGTTACTGCCCTAGTTAACAAAGCGTTAAAAGATTATATCGCTAAAGAAAAATTAGATTTGTTAGGTAATGCTTTACCTCGTATCAACGAAAACTTTGATTGGAAAGCAGACGAATTGGTTTTTGAATACGAATTAGGTTTAGCACCTGAATTCTCTGTAGATTTAGCTAGAGCGTCAGGCGTAACGAGATACAAAATTATTGCAGACGATACCTTATTAAACGAACAAGTTGAAAGAATTCAAAAGCAGTACGGTAAAATTTTAACGGAAACGGAAGTAAAAAAAGGTTTTGAAATAAACGGAACGTTTACAAACGAAGAAAAAAATATCAGCAATCAAGCGTTAATTAGTTTAGATGTTTTTGCAGATGCGAAAACAGGTAAACAATTTATTGGAAAAAAAGTGGGCGATGTAATTACATTAAAAACGAAAGGTTTGTTTAACGATGACCACCAATTAATGGATTATTTAAAAGTAGCTCACGATGACGTTCACGGTTTAGATATTGAAGTGAATTTTACTATTGATGCCATTCAATCTATTGAAAAAGCGGAAATTAATGACGAATTATTTGCGAAATTATTTCCAAACGGAGAGGTAACAACTTTAGAAGGATTAAAAGCAAAAATTAAAGAAGATGCAGAACAACAATTCGTGCAACAAGCCGATCAACAGTTTTTAAATGATGTAACAGAAGCGTTATTAGAAACTACTCAATTTGATTTACCAGAAACCTTCTTAAAAAAATGGATTCAAACTATTGGTGAAACCCCTTTAACTCCTGAACAAGCAGAAGCGGAATTCGTTAAGTCAGAAAGAGGATTGCGTTACCAATTAATCGAATCTAAAATCTTTATTCAAAATAACTTACAAGTTAGATTTGAAGAATTAAAAGATTTTACTTCAGGATTAATCAGACAACAAATGGCACAATTTGGTCAAGCCAATGCAACAGATGCAGAAGTAGATGGAATTGTTTCAAGAGTAATGTCTAATCAAGAAGAAATCAAACGTATTTCAGACCAAGTTTTGAGTTTAAAAATGATCGACTTGTACAAAACAAGTGTAAAAGCTACTGAAAAAGAAGTGAACTACCAAGATTTTGTTAAAGCGATGTACGGCGAAATATAATATTCATAAAAATTAGTATATTTGAACGTCAAATCATTTTGGTTTGACGTTTTTATATTTAAAATCATAACCTTTTAAATACAATTTAAAATGAACTACGGAAAAGAATTTAAGAAATTTGCCACAAAAAAACACGGAGTAAACAGTTTGTATTACGATAAATTAGTAGGCAGTTTAACACCATATATTATTGAAGAACGCCAATTAAATATCTCTCAATTAGACGTGTTTTCTCGTTTAATGATGGACAGAATCATCTTTATGGGAACCGGCGTTGACGATTATATGGCCAATATTATTCAAGCGCAATTGCTTTTTTTAGAAAGTGTAGATGCCTCTAAAGACATTCAAATTTATATCAATTCACCAGGGGGAAGTGTATATGCCGGTTTAGGTATTTATGATACTATGCAATATATTAAACCTGATGTAGCGACTATTTGTACAGGAATGGCAGCATCCATGGGTGCCGTTTTATTGTGTGCCGGTGCAGAAGGAAAACGTTCGGCATTACCACATTCACGTGTCATGATTCACCAACCTTCTGGAGGCGCTTCTGGTGTGGCTACCGATATGGAAATTAACTTAAGAGAAATGTTGAAATTGAAAGATGAATTGTATCAAATTATTTCATCGCATTCAAAACAACCTATCGAAAAAGTATTTAAAGATAGTGAACGCGACTATTGGATGATTGCCGATGAAGCAAAAGAATACGGAATGATTGATGAAGTATTGAGAAGATAAATTTGAGTGATTAGTGATTAGTAAAAAGTGATAAGCTATTTACTATTTACTAATTACTTTTTACTAGAAAAAAATGGCAAAAGAAGAATTAGAATGTTCGTTTTGTGGTAGAAAAAAGCCAGAAACAAGTTTATTAATAGCAGGTATTGATTCGCATATTTGCGAAAAATGTATTGAGCAAGCACACGGAATTGTATTAGAAGAGCTAAAAGGAACATTAGATTCAGAAGCTTTTGGCGATTTAGTATTGCGTAAACCAAAAGAAATAAATGCTTTTTTAAACGAGTATGTTATTGGTCAAGAACAAACCAAGAAAGTATTAAGCGTTGCCGTGTACAATCACTACAAAAGATTGTTGCAAAAAGTTACTAATGACGATGTAGAAATTGAAAAAAGTAACATTTTAATTGTAGGGCAAACCGGAACAGGAAAAACATTAGTAGCCAAAACCATTGCAAAAATGTTAAATGTACCTTTAGCGATAGTGGATGCGACTATTTTAACCGAAGCAGGTTATGTAGGGGAGGATGTAGAAAGTATTTTAACCCGTTTGCTACAAGCGGCAGATTATGATGTAGCTAAAGCGGAAAGAGGTATTGTTTTTATAGATGAGATTGATAAAATTGCTCGTAAAAGCGACAACCCTTCAATCACTCGTGATGTTTCTGGAGAGGGTGTACAACAAGCCTTGTTAAAATTATTGGAAGGTTCTATAGTAAATGTGCCACCAAAAGGTGGAAGAAAACATCCGGATCAAAAATTTGTTGAGGTGAATACGCAGAACATTTTATTTATTGCGGGCGGTGCTTTTGATGGTATCGAACGCATCATTTCAAAACGTTTAAACCGTCAAGCGATGGGATTTAGTGCTTCTAAAGATTTAGATAAAGTAGATGCTGATAATTTATTGCAATATATTATTCCTCGTGATGTAAAAGAATTCGGATTAATACCAGAAATTATTGGCCGCATGCCCGTTTTATCACATATGGATCCGTTGGATGCAAAAACGTTACGTGCCATTTTAACAGAGCCTAAAAACGCTTTAATAAAACAATATCAGAAATTATTTGAAATGGATGAAGTTGCCTTTACCATAGATGATGATGCCTTAGATTTTATTGTAGAAAAAGCGTTGGAATATAAATTAGGCGCTCGTGGATTACGTAGTTTATGTGAAGCCATTTTAACCGATGCCATGTACGAATTGCCAAGCTCGGATAACAAACAATTACAAGTTACTAAAACATATGCTGAAAATACCTTAAGCAAAAATTTATTACAACGATTGGAAATTGCTTCGTAAACTTTAAGCTCATTAAAAAAAAAGCTCAAAAATGTATGTTTTTGAGCTTTTATATTTCCAGTAAAACCATATTATGTACCTTTTTTATTTTCTGGAAATAAATTAATCAAATTTTTTATCAATTTTTATAAAATACGTTACGTCATAATTTTATGAACCCTACACTAAAATCATTTTCTTTTGTTTATTTTTTTAAACAGTTAAAAGTTACATCTCCTTCAATTCTTCTAAATAGTCTCTTGAATTAGATAGTCTTGGAATTTTGTGTTGGCCGCCTAATTTATCTTTCTTTTTCAGCCAATCGTAAAATAAATGTTCTCTAGCTACAGTCAATACCAGTGGGTTTAACGTCATGTTATTAAATCGTTTGGCTTCGTAGTCGGAATTTACTTGTTGTAAATTTTTATCTAAAAGCTCGGAAAATGCAGCGCTACTTGCAGGGTGTTTTTTAAATTCAATTAACCATTCATGCCCGCCTTTTTCTTTTCCTTGCATAAAAATAGGCGCCACGGTGTAGTCAACAATTTCGCACTGTAAGGTTTTACATGTTTTTGCTAAAGCCGCATCGGTGTTTTCTACCATTACTTCTTCTCCAAAAACATTAATATGGTGCTTGGTTCTGCCTGTAACTATTATTCTGAAAGGATTTATTGAAGTAAATCGTATCGTATCGCCAATTAAATAACGCCACAAACCAGAATTCGTAGTAATAACTAATGCATAATTTTTATTTATTTCTACGTCACGCAATGGAATTACTTTTTGGTTGTCTTTTCCAAACGTATCCATTGGAATAAATTCGTAAAAAATACCATAATCTAACATTAAAAGTAATTCGTTAGAATCATTTCGGTCTTGTAAGGCAAAAAATCCTTCCGAGGCATTATAAATTTCGTAGTATTTAAAATCGTCTTTTGGAAACAAGTTTTTATACTGTTCTTTATAGGGCTCAAAACTTACTCCACCATGAAAATAGACTTCTAAATTGGGCCAAATTTCTAAAATATTAGCTTTTTTGTTTTCCTCTAGTGTTTTGTTTAATAGTACCATCATCCAACTCGGAACTCCAGCTAAACTGGTTACGTTTTCTATACTACTTTCCTTAATAATGGCTGGTAATTTGGTTTCCCAATTACTCATTAACGAAGTTTTATTACTGGGTGTGGAGCTAAATTCCGCCCACATGGGCATGTTGTCAATCAAAATTGCAGATAAATCGCCAAAAAAGGTATTGTTGTTTTCGTACAATTCTTTACTGCCCCCTAAGCGCAAACTTTTTCCAGTAAATAATTGCGAATTTTCGTTATTATTTAAATACATACAAAGCAAATCTTTACTGGCTTTGTAGTGATTGTTTTCCAACGCTTCTCCACTTACGGGAATAAATTTGCTCTTTGCATTAGTAGTGCCACTTGATTTCGCAAAATATTTAATTGTAGAGTTCCAAAATATATTTTGAGCGCCTTGTCGGGTTTGTTCCAAAAAAGGTGCTAATTCTTCATAAGTAGAAACGGGAATTCTTTCATTAAAAGTTTGATAATTTTTGATGCTGCTGTAGTCGTATTTTTTTCCAAGAACGGTGTTTTCTGCCGATTTTAATAAACCAAATAATAATTCTTCTTGTACTTCCATAGGATATTTAATAAACAATTCAATTTGATGAATACGTTTTTTTAAAATCCAAGAGGCAATAGAATTTATTATCGGTAATGGCATTTGAGTACTGGTATTTTTATAACTTTACCAAAAATAATAATTTTTATATCAATTACAATTTTTATGATAACATTTGAAGGAACATTAACAAAGATGGAAACCGAAATAGGTGCGCCCATACAATATTACTTAATTTTTGATTCCAATTTTATCAATGTCAATCAGTTAATTAATAAAGATATAGAAATTGCTCATACAGGGTATCAGTGTTTAAATTGCAAGAAAGCTAAAAAAATATGGCGACAAGGATTTTGTTATGATTGCTTTTCTACTATTCCCGCTGCTGCAGATTGGATTATGAAACCTGAACTCAGTACCGCGCATTTAGATATTGAAGATAGAGATTTAGACTATGAAAAACGAGTGCAATTGCAACCTCATATTGTATATTTAGCCCTATCCAGTGAAGTTAAAGTAGGGGTAACCCGAAACACGCAAGTGCCTACTCGTTGGATAGACCAAGGTGCGGTTCAGGCAATTCCTGTTTTAGAAACACCTAACAGATATTTGGCAGGAATTGCTGAGGTGGCTTTAAAAAATCATTTTGCAGACAAGACCAATTGGCAAAAAATGTTGAAAAATGAAGTGCCAATAACCAATTTATTTGAAGAAAAAAGCAAGTTAAAACAATGGCTACCAGAGGAAACCAAGCCCTATTTTATTGAAGAAGACCATTTATATCAATTGGATTTTCCAGTGCAAACGTATCCCTTAAAAGTAACCAGTTTGAATTTAGAAAAAACACCCAATTTTTCTGGAAAAGTAGTGGGAATTAAAGGTCAATACTTAATTTTTGAAGACGGTACGGTTTTTAATGTTCGCACCTACGAAGGCTTTGTGGTGAGTTTGAAGTTTTAAAAACGATATTCAACTCCTACGCCAAGAATTTGTTTTAATTGCACTCTTGGTCCTTCCGTGATTTGAACACCAGCAACTTCTCGTTTGTTTTTAATGTCGTTATCATAAATAAGATGACTACCAATATTGGCTTTTATATATTTATTTACAATCATTTCTAGGCTAACTTGCCAATCAATATCAATATTGCCAAAATCTTTTAAATAATCGGTGTATAAAGTTGCTCTAGTGTCTAAATTGATGTTCGTCATAATTTTTCTTTTGTACTGACTAGATATTAATGCACCTAATTCTGTTCGATGACGTTTTCCTTTTTTAAGAATTTCAGTGCCGGTTTCATCATAAATAGCTTTTTCTACTCCAAATGCGCCTTCGTTTGCTAATCGGCTATCTAAAACCAAAGTTGTTTTGTTGGTTATTGGAGACAAATATACTGTTAAACCTAAATCTTTTCGGGTATATTCGGCTCCAATTCCTAAGAAAATATAAGCGGGAGCAAAAGGTTTTGAAATGGCTTTGCTTACATTTGGATAACTATACCCGTTAGAAAACTGAGTTAAAAAGCTAAATTTTGCACCATAAAACCACTTGTTAATCGTGTCTCTTCTGTATCCAATTGTGGAGTTTAAATTTATTTGATCGTCTGTTTTTCTTAAATCTTGGGCTTCTTGTTTATTAATTCCATAACGCACCACAAGTTCATTATTCCATTTCATATTATCACGAGTATAATTTCTTATAAAATTTCCTTTTGCCAAACCAGAAATAGAATTATTTCCACCTGCAGACCAATTTACAAAGCTAATTTGTGTAAAATCTAATCCTACTTTATTTCCCTTTTTCCAATTTGATGTAGTATCTATTTTTTCTGTTCTCACAATTTGTGAAAAAGATTTGGTTGCAAAAAAAAGAAGTGCGATAAAAAGTATAAGGTTTCTACTCATGATTTATTTCATTAAATAATTCGGTTAAGCTTAATGTGTCTAATTTATTTTGTTCTAATAACTGTTTTACGGTGCCATGCTCAATGAAAACATCAGAAACACCCCGATTTATAATATTATTTTTAAAATTGTTTTTGGCTGCAAAGGTATTGATGCTACTTCCTAAACCACCATTAATTGCTCCTTCTTCAACAGTAATAATACTAGTATGTTCTTTAAAAATGTTAATTAATTTTTCTTCATCTAATGGCTTTACCCAACCTAAATGAAAATGCGAAAAATCTGCTTTTTTTTCTAGGTTATCAATAGCTTTAGAAACAGTATTTCCAATAGTTCCGGTAGATAAAACAGCAATTTTTGTTCCTTTTTTTAAGGTTTCTATTTTTCCAATTTCAATTTTAGAAAAAGGTTGTTTCCAAGCTATAATTTCGCCTTTTCCTCTTGGATATCTAATCGCAATTGGATGATTTAATCCTAACGAAGCAGTATATAAAATATTTCGTAAATCAATTTCATTCAACGGTGCGTAAATCATTATGTTTGGAATGCAATTAAGATAAGCCAAATCAAATAAACCATGATGTGTAGCGCCATCTTCACCTACAAATCCAGCTCGGTCTAAACAAAAAATTACAGGTAAATTTTGTATCGCTACATCATGAATCACCTGGTCATACGCCCGTTGTAAAAAAGTGGAGTAAATATTGCAAAATACCGTTAATCCTTGAGTAGCCATTCCAGCAGCTAAGGTTACGGCATGTTGTTCAGCAATTCCTACATCAAAAGCGCGTTCTGGGAACGCTTCCATCATATATTTTAAGGAACTCCCTGAAGGCATAGCTGGTGTAATGCCTACAATTTTTTTATTTTCTATAGCCAATTCCACTAAAGTGTGTCCAAAAACATCTTGAAATTTTGGAGCCAAATTTTCATTTTCAGATTTTATGATTTTTCCAGTTAATTTATCAAATTTTCCTGGCGCATGAAATTGCAACTGATTTTCTTCAGCATAAGATAATCCTTTGCCTTTTGTGGTAATAATATGTAAAAATTTTGGCCCTTTTACTTTTTGTAATCGTTTTAATTCTGACAGTAATTTTGGTAAATCATGCCCATCAATCGGACCAGAATAATCAAAATTTAACGATTTTATTATGTTGTTATCTTTCGGATTTTTGCCTTCTTTAACCGCGGTTAAGTAATCTTTTAATGCGCCAACGCTTGGGTCAATTCCCATGGCATTGTCATTTAAAATGACTAATAAATTGGCATCGGTAACTCCAGCATGGTTTAATCCTTCAAATGCCATTCCGCTGGCTATAGAAGCATCGCCAATTACCGCAATATGTTGTTTTTCGGTATCGCCATTAATTTTGGAAGCAATTGCCATTCCTAAAGCAGCAGAAATAGAAGTGGAGGAATGTCCCACTCCAAACGCGTCATAAATACTTTCACTACGTTTAGGAAAACCAGAAATACCATCAATTTCTCTATATTTATGAAAAATTTCGCGTCTTTCCGTTAAAATTTTGTGACCATACGCTTGGTGTCCTACATCCCAAACTAACAAATCGTTTGGTGTGTCAAACACATAATGCAAGGCAACGGTTAATTCTATTACACCCAAACTGGCGCCTAAATGCCCTTCTTTTTGAGAAACTATATCGATGATAAATTCTCTAAGTTCATTGGCTACTTGCGGTAACTCACTTTCAGAAAGTTTTCGCAAATCAGTTGGTGTATAAATATGTGAAAGTAAATTTTCCATTTGTACTGCAAAAATACAATAATGTTTGTAAATTTGATTAATATATAATTGTAAGAAACTTGGAAACTATTTTTACCGACGAATATTTTATGAAAAAAGCACTTCAGGAAGCTGAAATGGCATTTGAAAAAGACGAAATTCCTGTGGGTGCTGTTATTGTGGTAAACCATACAATAATTGTCAGAACACATAATTTAACTGAGCTTTTACATGATGTAACCGCACATGCCGAAATGCAAGCCATTACGAGCGCGGCAAATTTTTTAGGCGCAAAATATTTAAAAGGTTGCACGCTTTATGTTACTTTAGAACCTTGCCAGATGTGTGCCGGAGCTTTGTATTGGAGTCAGATTTCTAAAATTGTATTTGGTGCAACAGATTCAAAAAGAGGTTATAAAACATTAAGCACACAAATTCATCCAAAAACAGAAGTGGTTTCTGGAATTTTAGAAAAGGAATGTGCGGAATTAATGACAAATTTTTTTCAGAAAAAGAGATAGTTTTATTACGCAGAGATACGCAAAGTTGACACTAAGCTTCACAAAATATTAAGTTGATAATTTTTTATAAATAAAAAAACCGCTATTCTTTCGAGTAGCGGTTTTGGTTTTTATAAAATTTCTTTTCCTTGGTTATCAAAGAAATGATATTCTAAGTACGTGTAAGCGTCACGAGGTATAATTTTCACCCATTTCTTATGTTCAAAAAACCATTTTGAACGTAAGGATGGAAAACCTTTTGTAAGGTATGCGGCCACAAATGGATGTACGTTAAGTACTACTTTTTTATGGTCTTTAATAATGCTTTCAAGATTAGCTTCTATTTTGTCAATAATTAAAATGGCTGCTTCAACCTGTCCGTTTTCGTTCGGGTTTTCTTCATTCGTTTCAATATTAACTTCAGGTCTAACTCTTTGTCTAGTAATTTGCACCAATCCAAATTTACTAGGAGGCAAGATTTTATGCTTCGCCTTATCGTCACTCATTTCTTCTCGTAAGAAATCGAATAATACTTTTCTATTGTCTGGATTTTGCATATCTATAAAATCGACAACAATAATTCCTCCCATATCTCTTAGTCGTAATTGACGTGCAATTTCAGCTGCAGCAATCATATTTACTTCCATGGCAGTATCTTCTTGGTTAGTGGCTTTATTTGATCTATTGCCAGAATTTACATCAATAACATGTAAAGCTTCTGTATGTTCAATAATTAAATACGCCCCTTTACTCATAGAAACTGATTTTCCAAAAGAGGTTTTTATTTGTCTTTCTATATTATACTTCTCAAATAGAGGTAAATCTTTCGACTGATAGTGTTTTACGATAGACGCTTTATCCGGAGCTATTTCTTGCAAATACTCCTTCGTTTTTAAATACAAATCTTCATCATCTACTTGAATACTCGTAAAAGTATCGTTAAAAATATCTCTAAGCATTGAAGAAGATTTTGTTAATTCTCCTAATACTTTTGAGGGATGATGGGCGGTTTGTAGTTTTTTGCACATGCTAGTCCAACGGTCTAACAGTGTTTCTACATCTTTTTCAATCTCAGTTGTTTTTCTGCCTTCGGCTACTGTTCTCACAATAACACCAAATCCCTTTGGTTTTATAGATTGTAGTAATTTTTTTAGACGATCTTTTTCTGCTCGGTCTCCAATTTTTTGCGAAATGGAAACTCGGTCTGAAAAGGGAACTAAAACTACATATCTTCCTGCTAAAGAAATCTCAGAACTAATTCTAGGTCCTTTTGTGGAGATAGGCTCTTTAACTACTTGAACTAAAATCGACTGATTGGCGCTTAATGTGTCCATTATGGTGCCATCTTTGCTAATTTCTGGTTCAAAAGGGAAATTTTTGAGTGAATAATCTTTTATTTTACCTGCGCTTACAAGTTTAATAAATTTCATCAAAGAACCTAAGTTTGGACCTAAATCATGATAATGCAAAAACGCATCTTTTTCATGACCTAAATGCACAAATGCGGCGTTTAGTCCAGCAACGGGCTTTCTTATTTTTGCAATAAAAATATCGCCAACCTGAAACTGATTGCTGTCGCCAGCCTCTTTTTCTTTGTGTAATTCAATTAGTTTTCCATCTTTTAATAAGGCAAAATCTACTGCGTCTGAACTAGATCTAATGATTAATTCTTTGTTCATGCTGTATCTTTTATATCCGAACATTTTGTTGTCGGTTGTCGGTTGTTGGTTACGAATTTGCAACTATCAACTATCAACTAGCAACTTATTGCTAGGATGGATTAAACAATTTAGGTAAAATACCCAATAAAATTATAATATAAATTGAGAATATCAAGTAATAAAATAATTCAAAATTCAATGAACGTTACTTCTTTTCTAAACAAAGAAAAGTAGTTTTTAGACTACTTTTTCTTTTTGTGACGGTTAGCTCTCGCTCTTTTTTTACGCTTGTGAGTAGCTACCTTATGTCTTTTTCTTTTTTTACCACTTGGCATAATGTGTAGTTTTTTTTGATTAATAAATAATATTATACAGTTACTTCTGTCTTTTCTTTTACGCTTTCAACAAAAATTTTTGCAGGTTTAAATGCTGGAATGTTGTGAGCCGGTATTTTGATTGTTGTGTTTTTTGAAATGTTTCTTCCTGTTTTTTCAGCTCTTGTTTTAACAATAAAACTTCCAAATCCTCTTAAGTAAACATTATCACCCGTTTCTAATGAATTTTTTACTTCTTCCATGAATGATTCTACAGTAGCTTGAACATCACCTTTTTCAAGACCTAATTTTTCTGAAATTTTTGCTACGATATCTGCTTTCGTCATTTTCTTGCGTGTTAAATTTTATGTGTATTTTTTTGAGTGTGCAAATATATGAATTAAAAAAATACAAATTCAAACATAATGAACTAAAATTTAACCAGATAAATGATTTATTTTTACAGCTTTAAATATTTATATGAATTTTTCAACTAAAATAATCTCATGGTACCAACAAAATCATAGAGATTTACCGTGGCGAAATACCAATGATGCCTACAAAATTTGGCTTTCAGAAATTATTTTGCAACAAACAAGAGTGAACCAAGGCTTACCATATTATATAAATTTCGTAACCGCATTTCCTACCGTAAATGATTTAGCAAATGCCGATGAACAAGAAATTTTGAAGCTTTGGCAAGGACTTGGATACTATTCTCGTGCCAGAAATTTACATTATACGGCTAAATTTGTAGTAGAAAACCATAATGGAATTTTTCCAACTACTTACGATGAACTACTAAAACTAAAAGGAATTGGAACGTATACCGCTGCAGCAATTGCCTCTTTTTCTGAAAACGAAGCGGTTGCAGTTGTTGATGGAAATGTTTTTAGAGTATTGTCGCGAGTTTTTAATGTGAATTATGACATTTCTCTGAACACAACTAAAAAATATTTTATTGAACTGGCTCAAAAATTACTTTCTATAACCAAACCTAATCTTCATAATCAAGCGATAATGGAATTTGGAGCCTTACAATGTGTGCCTAAAAATCCAAATTGTAAAGACTGTGTTTTTAATGACAGTTGTGAAGCTTATAAACTTAAAATTGTTTCTGAATTACCGGTAAAACTCAAAAAAAATAAGGTAACCAAACGCTTTTTGAATTACATATTACTTCATGATGCCTATGGGAATTACATAATGAATAAGAGAACTGAAAATGGGATTTGGAAAAATTTATATGAATTTCCATGTGTTGAATCTGAAAATGAAATGGGAGAACAAAAGTTGTTTCTTCACATAAAAGAAATCTACAACATTAAAAATTTTCAATATTATGATGCTTTAGATGTACTACATAAGTTATCACATCAGCATTTAAATATAAAATTTTACAGAATAGAAACCAAAGAAACACTGAAAAACAGCTATACTTTTTCAGAATTGAAGCAATTGCCTGTTCCAATTGTGTTGCATAATTTTATTGAAAAAATTGGTAAATAAATAATATTTAGTATTTTTGATAAAAACATATAAGCCATGAACGGTACTTTAAACAAGGTTATTCTAATAGGACACTTAGGTGACGAGGTAAAAATGCATTATTTTGATGCACAAAGTTGTATTGGAAGGTTTCCTTTAGCAACAAATGAAGTATATATTAACAAATCTACGGGTGAAAAAATCACTTCTACAGAATGGCATAATATTGTAGTGCGAAATAAAGCGGCAGAATTATGTGAAAAGTATCTTTCTAAAGGTGATAAAATATACATTGAGGGTAGAATAAAATCTCGTCAATGGACTGCGGAAGATGGTACTACTAAATATACTACTGAAATTCAAGTTACAGAATTTACGTTCTTAAACACAAAAAAAGATTCCGATTTATCTAAAGCACCTAGTTCAAATCCGCCAAGTTCAAAAGATGTCGATTTTGATTTGTTAGATTAATTTTTGTTTTAAATATAGAGAATAGAATATAGAGAATAGATTTAGATTGTTCTTTATTATTAAACACAAACAAATGAAAACTCGCCTTATTTTTAGCTTACTTAGTCTTTCTCTGCTTTCTTGTGGAGAGGATAAAATGCCAAAGCCTACAGGACATTTAAGCTTAGAATACCCACCAGCAAAATACATGAAATTTTCTAATTCTTGTGGTTTTGATTTTGACAAAAACGAATTGGCTGAAGTAAAAGCTACCTCAAATTGTGGATTGGAAATTCATTATCCAAAAATGAAAGCAACAGTATATTTAACGTATAAACCTGTTCAAAATAATTTAGAGAAATTACTAATTGACGCTCAAAAATTAACCTACGAACACGCAATAAAAGCAAACGATATTGCAGAGCAGCCCTACATAAACTCAAATAGTAAAGTATACGGAATGTTTTATCAAGTTGGGGGAAATGCCGCAACAAATGCTCAATTTTACGCCACAGATAGTACTAAAAATTTTATTACGGCTAGTATGTATTTTTATTCCAAGCCAAATTTTGACTCCATACTTCCGGCAGCGGATTATATTAAAAATGACATGAAACAAATTATTGAATCTATTAAATGGAAATAGATTTTATTTTTTATAAAAATTAATATTAAAAATCTTTTCAATTAATTATATTTGGGACTATTTAACTTAATTATTCTCCCTTTTGAAAAAGACATTATTTTTACTTACATTTTTATCCCTTTCTACATTTGCACAAGAAAAAAAATACCAAAGCTTATTTTGGGAAATTTCTGGTAACGGATTAACAAAAAAATCCTACATGTATGGAACCATGCATGTTTCCGACAAGGTTTCTTTTCATTTATCTGATTTGTTTTTTGAAAAATTAATGGCCTCAGATTTTATTGCTAACGAAAGTGAACCAAATACTTGGACAGAATTATACGATTTGTATGGATTCTATCAATCTACACAAACAAGAAGAAATTTTTACACTAATTTTTACACATCACCTATAGAAAAAGAGTATTTATATTCTCTTTTTAGTGGTTCAAATTATAATTTAATTGGTTTGCTTTCACGAACCAATCAGGCCAATCAAGAATTTCAGGAGGAAACGTATTTAGACATGTTCATTTACAGAACGGGAAGAAAATATGGTAAAAAAACATTAGGATTAGAAAATGTTAAATCAACCACATTAAATATCGAAAAAGCAGAAGCAGTAATGGATAGAAGTGAAGTAGATGATAACAAACAAGCTATATTAAAACTATTAAAAAAGCGCTCTTATGTAGAAGTTTTAAGAGACGCATATCGTGAAAAAGATTTGGATTTAATGGATACGTTAAACATGCTTTCCTCACCAAAATTATATAATAAAGCCATGCTTTTTGATAGAAATGAAATTATGTCAAAAAGCATGGATTCTATAATGAAAACAGGAAGTTTGTTTGCTGCAGTTGGTGCCGCACATCTACCTGGAAAAAACGGTATGATTGAGATGTTACGAAGAAAAGGATATACTGTAACGCCAATATTTTCTGATTATACTGAAAAAGGAAAAAAAATAAAGAAACAAATTGAAGATTATTTTGTAAAACCTGTTTTTGAAATCAACACAACAGCAGATGAAATGATTTCTTTGCCTTTGTTTCCTTTGGTTTTAAAAAATGGCGAAAATTTAGAATCTGCAGATTTAGGAAATGGTGGTTATATTAATGTTAAACGTATGCTTCTTAAGGATTTTATTAGCAAAAAAGACGAAAAATTTAACCATAAAACACTTGACAGTTTGTTTTTTGAAAACATTCCAGGTGAAATTTTAGAAAAAAAATCATACCAAGAAAAAAATAATTTTGTGTATGATATAAAAAGCAAAACTAAAACAGGTAAAAACGAACGATATAGATATTATATTACTCCGCTTGAAATTATTGCAGTAATTATGAGTGGAGAAGGCGAGTACGTTAGAAAATATGAAGATGAGGTGTATAATAATATTAAAATTAAATCGTATAAACAAGAAACGGTAACGTTGCTTCCAAATAAGCAAAATTTCAAAGTTTCCGTACCTTCATATTATACATTTGTTGGTAATAAAAAAGAGAATAAAAGGCTCGAAGATACCGAAATTTATGCGTTTGACGAACAAGAAAACGCGCATTATTTTGTTATAGAAAGCACGATGATGGATTATGAAAATTTAGAGGATTCCGAATATGAATTAAAAAGAATGCATTACGAATTTTACGACGTACACGAGTTAGATTCTTTGCAAACAAACTTTGATAAAAATAAATTTGAATTTACATCGCAATCTAAATTGAAAGAAAAAAATATTTATTTAAAATCTGCTTTAAAAGGGAATAAATATTATTTATTAGGAACTGTAAATGCTACTAAAAATAAAGTCGATGCTTTTTTTAACTCATTCGAAATTACAAAAGCAAAAGAAGATATTGTTTATAAAACATTCAAAGATTCTACAGCTCATTTTTCTGTAGAAATTCCGAAACAAGAAAATGAATATTTAGATTTTAAATTCGAAAGAAAAAACAACTATAAAGTAGACGATAAAACCAATCATTTTGAGGTAAAATACAAATCGTTTGATATTTTTTCACCAAATAAAAGCAATATTCAAATTACGTATTCGCAACCCCATAGGTACGAAAGCTATGCAGTTTTAGACACGCTTTTTAATCAAATTAAGAAAAACATTTCAGTAGATTTTGAATATAAAAACTATACCGATAGTAATGAATTTAATTATTCTGACAGTGCCGTTGTAGTCGATTCTGTAGCAACAGAAGCCGTTAGTTTTAATTCCGTGGCAAACACTATTGAAACAAATGAAAAAGATAAATTTAATCCGTTAGATTATAAAACTACCACTTGGGATAAAACATTAGCTTTAACATCGAACCAAAAGTTAGATTTGGTAAATGAAAAATTCACTAAAGATCCCGTTAATGATTTTTATGAATATGAAGCTTTAGCTACAAAACCTAAAAGCACACAAGCTATTAAATATAAAATTGTACTCAAAAAAGGGGAATATTATACGCTCACCACTTTAGTTGATAAAAACTACACTAACGATAATCCATTTATAGAAAAAGTCTATAACTCGTTTAAAGTAGATGATGCATCTATAACATCAAGAACCTTTTTTGAAAATAAATTCAGCATTTTTGAAGAAGATTTAAATAGCGAACACGATAGTATACGTTATTCGGCAATAAAATCATTCAACAATTTAACTATTGAAGAATCGGATTTTTCAAAAATTAAAAACCTGTTAGAGAATTTCGAATTTCGTAAAGAAGAAATCGATTTTAAAGGCGATTTGTTCGAAAGTATTGGCGCTTTAAAATCTCCAGAAGTACTTCCGTTTTTAGAACAAGCCTATAAAAAACAAGATGTTTCAACACAAACTCAATTTTCAATTTTGCGTGCTTTGACATTACAAAAAAGTAAAGCTGCTTATAAAAAAATTGCTGAATTATTAGACTACGATTTACCAATTTCGGAAAATTATGTAATTTCTGGTTTGTTTAATTTATTTATGTCAGATCTTGAAAATTCTCATGTTTTATATCCAAACATTTTAGAATATTATAGTATAAATGAGTTTCACGAGCCAATAGTTGAGTTTGTTCAAGTGTTGTTAAATTCTGAAAAAGTATCTTCAAAAAAACTGAAGTCATATAAAAAAATGTTGCTAACCAATGCAAAATTAGAATACAAACGATTGGTAAGTTGGAAATTTGAAGATGAAGCCAGCGATAATGATGACGAGTATAATTATGATGACGAAAATGGCGCACCTGTGGAAGCTTTAAATAGTTATTTATCTATTTTATATGCATTCAAAAACGAAAAAGATATGCGTCAATTATATGAGAAAGCAGAAAAATTAAATATTGACGATTTAAATGTAGCTATAGCTAACCGCGAATTGGCAAGAAATAAAAAACTAGATAAAAGTGTATTAGAAAAATTAATTAGTAATCCAAAAACAAAATATACAGCGTTGCAAATGTTGTATCATAATAAGCAAACGGAAGAATTAGCTGCGTTTAGTAAAGATAGTATTGTGATAAATGCCATTCATTATTATGAAGATTTTGATAAAAAAAATGATTCTATTTTGTTATTGGATGAAAAAATAATTACTCATAATGATAAAAAAATATCTTATTTCTTTTATAAGAAAATTAATATAGAAGCCGATTCGTATGGAAAAAACACTGAAAAGTTAACTGCAATTGCTTTTGTTCACGATGAAAATAAGCAACTGAATCTGAAAGCTTTTAGAAGGTTTGATGACGAAAAAATTATTGATGATAAAGAAATTGAACAAAAAATAAAAACCATGATTAATAAATCGCTAAATGACAATCATTTGCGAGTTAATTTCTCAAGTAATCCAGCGGATGGCGATTACGAAGAAGAGGAGTATTACGACGAATAAATGTTAAAAACCAAAAAAGAAATAGTATATATTATTTTGGCAGGAATTTTTATAACCAATGCCATTACTGCCGAACTTATTGGAGGAAAATTAATTCAAATCGGTCCTTTTGTATTAAGTATGGGAATTTTGCCTTGGCCAATAGTATTTATTACTACCGATTTAATTAATGAATATTTTGGAAAACAAGGGGTAAAAAGACTGAGTTATATTACCGCAGGTTTAATTGCATACTGTTTTGTAATTTTATTTTTTTCGATGAAAATTCCCGAAGCAAAAGGCATCAGTCCGGTTTCTAATGCTGAATTTACGGCTGTATTTGGACAAAGTAATTTGATTATTGTGGGTTCTATTCTTGCGTTTTTAGTGGCGCAGTTTTTAGATGTTACTATTTTCAGTTATTTCAAAAAGAAAACAGGTGAAAAAATGATTTGGTTACGAAGTACAGGATCTACTGTGATTTCACAATTAATTGATTCATTTATAGTAGGAGGAATTGCTTTTTATTTACCAGGAGTTTGGACCACCAAACAATATGTTGAATATTCTTTTACGGGTTATACATTTAAATTAATCATTGCAATTTGCTTAACACCGCTAATTTATTTAGGTCATTTTTTAATTGATACTTACATTCATAACAACGAAAAACCAATAGTAAATGACTAAGAAACGTTGTGCTTGGTGCGAAAAAAGCGATTTATATAAAGACTATCACGATAATGAATGGGGTAAGCCTGTGTACGATGATGCCACATTATTTGAGTTTTTAATTTTAGAAACGTTTCAAGCGGGTCTGAGTTGGTATACGGTTTTGGTAAAACGAGATAATTTTAGAAAAGCTTTCGCAGATTTTGATGTGCAAAAAGTAGCTAAATTTACCGATGCAAAATTGCAAGTTTTAGCAGAAGATGCTGGAATAATAAGAAATAAGTTGAAAATAAAAGCCGCAGTAACAAATGCTCATGCTTTCATAAAAGTACAAGAAGAATTTGGTAGTTTTTCTAACTATATTTGGGCTTTTGTAGACAACAAACCAATGGATAACAACCCAAAATCATTAAGTGAAGTTGCAGCAACCACTGAAATTTCAGATAAACTAAGTAAAGATTTAAAAAAACGGGGTTTCAAATTCGTGGGTTCCACAGTTGTGTATGCGCATATGCAAGCCACAGGAATGGTAAACGACCATGTGGAAGATTGTTGGGTGAGAAATCAGTCTACTTCAGTCTAAAAATATAATATTCTAAAATCTAAAAAATAAAATGGATCCACTTCACGGCATAACATTAAAAACAATACTCGAAAAATTAGTCGAGTATTATGGATTTGATACGCTTGGCGAATTGATAAAAATAAAATGTTTTAATGAAAACCCAACTATTAATTCTAGTTTAACTTTTTTACGAAAAACAGAATGGGCCCGAAAAAAAGTGGAAGATTTATATGTAAGAAGTTTAAAAAAATTTGATGCAAGATAAATCTGTGTTCTAAATAAATAAACTTTTGCGATTCTGTGTTTCTATGCGTAATATCTAACGTTTCAAAATCGCTAAAAATTCCTCTCTTTCAATTTCTATACAACCCAAACTTTCTAGATGATTGTTGTGTACTTGGCAATCTAAAAGTTTATAGTTAGCCAATTCTAATTGTTTTGCTAAATGAATAAACGCAACTTTACTGGCATTGGGTACTTTTGAAAACATGCTTTCGCCACAAAACACATTGCCTAAATCTATTCCGTATAAGCCGCCTACTAATTCGTTATTTTGCCAAACTTCTACGCTTTTGGCAAAACCTAGTTCATTTAGTTTGCAGTATGCTTCTACAATTTCATTAGAAATCCAAGTGCCGTCTTGGTTTTTTCTAGGAGATTTTTGACAGTTAGAAATTACGGCTCTAAAATTTGTATTAAAAGTAACTTGAAATTCATTTCGAATTAGTACTTTTTTCATGCTTTTCGTAATTCGTAAATTTTCGAAAAACAACACCATTCTTTCTTTTGGACACCACCAAAGTTTTGGTTCGTCAGCATCATACCAGGGAAATATCCCATTTTGGTATGCTAAAAGTAATCTTTCGGGAGATAAATCACCGCCAACAGCAATAATGCCTTCAGGAGATGTTTCTGAAGAAGGTGGGAAATAAAGTTCAGAGGTTAAAAAATACATATTTTAAAGAAATTAGAATATAGATATAGTGAATAAATTTTTGATAATAAAAAGTCACTCTAAATAATTAACATATAAGTTATATTTAGAATGACCGTCTTTATTCTATATTCTGTTGTTTATATTCTTTTTAAAAAGGTAAATCGTCGTGTTCTTCTTCCTTAAAGTCGGTTGCTGGTGCAAAAGCTTCTGCAGCAGGTGCTGGAGGCATTTCTGGTGAGTTTGTTGGAGCTGCATTTGATAATCTTTCAATTCTCCAACCTGTTATTGTGTTAAAATGTTTTACTTCACCTTGTGGAGACGTCCATTCTCTACCTCTTAAATTGATAGATACTTTTACTTGTTCACCAACTTGGTAGGAATTTAAATCATCCACTTTTGCTTGTTGAAATTCAACTGAAATATGTTGTGGATACTGCTCTTCAGTAGTAACAACTAATTCTCTTTTTTTAAATGAAGCACTTACATCTTGTGTAGCTCCAATCACTTTAATTTTTCCAATAACTTCCATAACTCTAATAATTTATTTTTGTGCTAATAACAGTTTCCAAGCGTTTAAAACCTGATTGTTGTCTAAATATTCTTTTGCTTTTTTAAATTTCGTATCAAGATCGTCTGAACTTAAAACGGCTTTTACCTCAAAATTTTCTTTTACAAATATAGTAATTTCTTCGTCATTTGGAATAGCTTCAATATTTCCTAATTTTCCTAAATCATTTCCATCAAAATAGCCACTTTCTTTTATGAAATATGGAATCATATCTACACCAATTCCTAAAGTAGTTAATGGTTTTTCCACTTCAAATAATCCTGCGTTTGCTCGACTATACCAATTACCTCCTAAACGAGAAACCACATCAACTTTGTGCTGATCAATCATTTGGTTTTCATCTAAAATACTTTCGTGAATATGTATTTTTACCACTTCGCAGATGACTAAATTTCCTGCACCACCTTCCGTTCCTAATGCAATAATGTCATTTACTTTACATTCAAACTGCACTGGACTTTCTGCCACTCTAAATGGCGCAACAATATCTGATGGTAACATAGTAAACCCTGCTTTTTCAAATTCGTTTACACCATCTGGATATTCGGTACTTGATAAACTCATTTGTTGTACCATATCGTAATTTACAATATTAATTACAACTTCACGTGTGTCTTGTGCGTTTATCAAAGTATGTTTTATAGTATTGTTTCGAACCCGTCTGGCTGGCGAAAAAATTAAAATTGGCGGATTGCTACTAAACACATTAAAAAAACTAAATGGAGATAAATTTGGATTTCCATCATCGTCCATTGTACTTGCAAAAGCAATTGGTCTTGGCGACACAGCGGTTTGCAAATAACTTTGCAGTTTTAAAGGCGATATTTCTTTTGGATTAATACTTAACATAAGTTGTATTTTTTACAAATATACTAGAATTTCCTTTTAATTTTTTACTTTTTACCTTGTTCTTAATTCTAAAAATTCCCTATTTTTACTCAAAATACTTTTTATGCAGTTTTCTGAAAAAAGAAATCTTACACGTTGGATTATTATTATTTCCTCGTTTTTAATTGCTTCCTTAATTTTATGGAACACCTATGTTTTTTTTCAAACGTTTAAAGAAGAAGAACGAAATAAGATGGAACTTTGGGCAAAAGCTCAAAAAACTTTAATGAATTCAGATGTTGATACTGAAATTGAATTACCATCTTTTATTATTGAAAACAATAAAAACATTCCATTAATACTTACTGATAGGAAAGGAAAAATTTTAAGTAATTTAAACCTTGGAGAAATAGAAAATGATAGTGTTAAAGTAAAAGAGGTTTTAAATAAAATAAAAAGTCAAAATGCACCAATAAAAGTTCAATTTGCAAAAAACGATTATCATTTGGTGTATTACGGCGATTCTCCAATATTAAATAAATTAAAATATTATCCAATTGCCTTATTATTAGTGGTCTTTTTGTTTGGCGGCGTGGTGTATAATTTTTATCGTGCTACCAAAATGGCCACTCAAAATAAGCTTTGGGCAGGAATGGCTAAAGAAACGGCACATCAAATAGGTACGCCTTTATCCTCATTAATTGGTTGGTTGGAGTTGTTGAAATTAGAAAACATTGATGACACTACTATAGAAGAAATCCAAAAAGATATAAATAGGTTACAAACGATTACAGATAGATTTTCAAAAATTGGAAGTGAACCTGTTTTAGAAAAAAGAAATATAATAGAAGAAACAAAAGCATCATTTGAGTATTTGCAATCTCGCGTTTCCAAGCAAGTAACTTTTGATTTTCGAGCACCAGAAAAACCACTTTTTGTATCATTAAACCCGATTTTGCACAGTTGGACAATTGAGAATTTAGTAAAGAATGCCATTGACGCGATGAAAGGGAAAGGCAGTTTGTCTATTGAAATTGTAGAAGGTGATGCCAACGTATATATAACAGTAACCGATACAGGTAGTGGAATTGCTAAGAATAAATTTAAAACTATTTTTGAACCCGGTTATACGTCTAAAAAAAGAGGGTGGGGATTAGGATTGTCTTTAACCAAAAGAATAGTTCAAGAATATCATAAAGGCAAGATTAGAGTAGTACACTCTGAAATTGGTAAAGGCACCACGATGCAAATGATTTTTAAGAAAGAAAGTTAAAAAAAATCCACAAACTCGTTAAAAATTTGTGGAAATAGTTTTTATAAATTTTCAGCAATATCTTTTGCTAATGTTGAAAATTCTTCGGATGTTAAAGTTGTTTTTCTTTGAAAACGCATGTCTTCCATATCTTGAAGCGGAATCAAGTGTACGTGTGTGTGCGGCACTTCTAAGCCTACAACCGCCACTCCAATTCGTTTACAAGGCACTGTTTTTTCCAAAGCAAGGGCTACTTTTCTTGAAAATGCCATTAGTTTTAAATATAAATCTTCAGGCATATCGAAAATTTTATTTATTTCTTGCTTCGGAACACATAAAGTATGTCCTTTAGTATTTGGATTTACATCTAAAAAAGCAATAAAATCTTCGTCTTCTGTAATTTTGTAACAAGGAATTTCTCCGTTTATTATTTTGGTAAAAATAGAACTCATTTTTTTGGATTTTGGAATTTCTAACTTTGGAATTTCAGAAATTAGTCACGTGTAATTTCTAAAACTTCAAATTTTAATACGCCGTTTGGCACATTAATTTCTGCAATTTCGCCTACTTTTTTACCTAATAATCCTTTTCCAATAGGAGAAGTTACTGATATTTTTCCTGTTTTTAAATCCGCTTCACTTTCTGCAACTAATTTGTATTGTAGTTCCATTCCGTTAGATTGATTTTTGATTTTTACATTAGATAAAACCAACGCTTTTGATACATCTAAAGTAGATTCATCAATAATTCTTGCGTTTGATACTAATTCTTCCATTTTAGAAATACGCATTTCTAATAAACCTTGTGCTTCTTTAGCTGCATCATATTCTGCGTTTTCAGACAAATCTCCTTTGTCTCGTGCTTCTGCGATAGCTTGTGACGCTTTTGGGCGCTCTATAGATTTAAGTTGATCTAACTCGTCTTTTAAATGTTTTAATCCTTCTGCTGTGTAATAAGATACTGTACTCATAACTTCATTAATTTATAAAATAGAAAAAATCCCACAACTATGGGATTCCCTTTTTGCAAAGATATAATTTATTTAACTATTTTTCGTTTACTATATTAGTTTGTCAAATATAAATAAATTAATTTTGATAAATCAAATAAATATAAAAAATGAAACGAATTTTTTACTTTCTTATTTTGTTTACAGTCTTTTTTTCTTGTGATAGAGATACACAGGCTAATAATAACAATCCATATTTGCCAAATTATTCCTTTGAAGTGATACTAAATATGAGTTTTCCTCAATATTCGGTATTAGCATATCCTTCAAGTGCAGTGTATGTAAATTCGGCAGGTGCAGGAATAAGAGGTTTAATTGTTTTTAATGCAGGAAGTGGTAATTTTTTGGCTTATGATGCGGCATGTCCAAATCAAGCATTAGCCGATTGCTCTACGATGACAATTAATGGAATTAATGCTAAATGTCCGTGTGACGATGCCGAATATAGTTTGTTTACAGGATTGGCGGCTGGAAAACAATATCCAATGAAAGCCTATCGTGTACAAATGATTGATGCCACCACCATAAAAGTGTATAATTAATGCTACATTCTATATTTTCTTTTTTAAAAAAAGACGCAAAAACCTATCCTAAAGGTTCTATTCATTCATTTATTGTGACTGATTTAAGAGGAAAACAGTTTGATTTTTCAACTTTAAAAGGTAAAAAAATAATGGTCGTGAATACCGCATCAAAGTGCGGCTTAACACCTCAATTTGAAAAATTACAGAAGATTTACGATAAATATAAAAATCATAACTTTGAAATTATAGGATTTCCCGCGAATAATTTTTTATGGCAAGAACCCGGAAATGCTTCAGAGATTGAAAATTTTTGCAGTGTAAATTATGGTGTAACGTTTCCTATAATGGAAAAAATAGCTGTAAAAGGAAAAAACATGCATCCTATTTATGAGTTCTTAACTAAGAAATCTAAAAATGGCGTAAAAGACGCTGCCGTAAAATGGAATTTTCAAAAATTTCTTCTTAACGAAAATGGCGAATTAGAAAAAGTCATATCACCAAAAACACAACCAGACGATAGAAGTATTACAGCTTGGATTGAAAAATAGGTACACAGATTAAACGGATTTTTAAAATTTTAATCTGTAAAATCTGCGTACCAAAAAAATTAAAACTTCAAATTGATTCCCGCTAAGAAATTGATTCCCGCTTGTGGATAATATCCAACACCTTCAATGGTAGTAATGGCTGGTGGATTACTAAAATCATCATTATAGGTGTAAAAATAGCCATTTGATTCGTAAGTGCTATCGAAAATATTATTGATTAATCCCGAAAGCACAATCGATTTGATGCCTTTATTAATTTTCCATTCGTAGTTAATATTTAAATCTGATGTGGTGTAATCGGGTAAAATTGATTTTTCTGCATCAATATTTCCCATATATTGTTTGCCAACATGCTTGGTTAAAAAAGAAATTTGTAACGCGTTAATTGGTGAATACGTTATTGCGTTTCCAACTACAACATTAGGTGAATAGGCTATATTTGTATTTCTTAAATTGGTTAAAATACCATTTCTTTCAAAATAAAAATCTTCATTTTTATTGGTACTTAAAGTAATGTTTGGTTGTAACATTACTTTCTGGATTATTTTAATAGATCCTTCTAATTCTATACCTGCGCGATAACTTTTTCCGCTATTTTCAAAAACAGGACTTCCCACATCATTTAAAGCACCAGTGGCTACCAATTGATTTTTATATTTCATATAAAATGCATTAATGTTTAGTATTGCTTTGTTGCTTTTGAATTTATAACCTAATTCAAAATCTTCTAAACGTTCTGGTTTTACACTTCCGCTTTCATAATCATCTCTTCGAGGTTCTTTATTTGCAATTCCGAAATAACCATAAACGGAACTAGCATTATTAAAATTATATGTAATTCCAGCTTTTGGATTGAAGAAACGGAACGTATCATTCACGTCATTAAATTTGATACTATTTGCTTGATAGAAAACCATTCGATATTGTAAATCGGCAAAAACATTGAATTTTCCTAATTGTTGCGATGCTTTCGAGTAGAAATTCACATCATTTTTATTTCCGAAATTGTTATAATATTTGTTAGTTGTTGGAACGTAAAATTGTGTCCAAACGACTTCGCCAAAATGCTTTCCTTTGTATTTATTTGCGGCTCCACCAATTATAATATCTGTTTTTTCAGTTTTATAATTTAAAGAAAAAGTTGTTCCAAAAAAATCATTGTCCAACCAACGTTTTCTAACTAAATCGGTAAAACTATTTCCATTAAAATCGGGCAATAAATAATCAGAAAAGAATTCGTCTTCTCTATATTGCTCAAAATAGCCTTTTCCTGAAGTATAATGCAAAGCCAGATTCGATTGCCATTTTGAAGTTAGTTTTTCATTCCAATGCAATTGAAAATGATTTTGCCAATAATTATCAGTTTCATTATCGTAAAATTGAGTATTCCCAAATTCGTCTGTGTATTGCCCAGCTGAATTGTAGGTTCTGTCATTTTTTAGTTTTTCTTCATCCTCCAAACCATTCCATGCCTGATAGGTTTTTTCTTTACCGCCAAATGCAATTGCTTTTATAATTGTTGATTTTGTAATGTAATTAGCATCAAAATAATATCCAAATAAATCAGAGGAAGCTCTATCTATATATCCATTAGATGTTATTTTTGAAATACGAGCGTTCATTTCGAAATTATTATGCAAACCACTTCCGAATGCTAGCGAATGTTTTCGGGTTCCAAAACTTCCAATAGAATTGGCCATTTCTGCATAACTTTTTTGTTGGGCAGCTTTAGTTTGTAAATTTAAACTGGCACCAAATGCACCAGCACCGCTTGTTGAGGTACCAACCCCGCGTTGTAATTGCATACTTTCTAAAGAGGAAGCAAAATCAGGTAAGTTGACAAAAAAAGTGCCTTGACTTTCACTATCATTGAAAGGCACTCCGTTTAAAGTTACGTTAATTCTTGAACCATCGGATCCACGAACACGCATATAGGTATATCCAATTCCTGCTCCGGCGTCTGTTGTAGTAACAACTGAAGGTAAATAATTTAATAAAATTGGAATGTCTTGCCCTAAATTTCTAGGGGCAATTTGTGTTTTAGACACATTTGTAAATGTAATTGGATTTTTGTCTTTTGCTCGAACTCCAGAAATTAAGACTTCTTCAATTGATTTTACAGAATCTTTTGGTTGTTCTTGACTGAAAGAACATAGAGAAAAGAGAATAGAAAATAGACTTAATTTATAAATCTTTTGCTTTTTGCATTTTGCCTTTTGCCTTTTTAAAAATAAATTCATACTTCGTAAATTCATACGAATAAAAGGGGTAATTACTCTTGGTTAAAAATAATTAATAAATTGATTTTGAGAATTTCGATTCTGAAACTAATTCAGAAACCTATGTAGTTCTCGGTTTTCCTTGGCAGCATTACCCGCCCAGGTTCTATGGGTATACTCTCAGCCTGAAAAACAAGCACCCCTTTGAGATGTTGCAAATATAGTAATACAATTTTGATTTGGAACACAGATTTCAGAAATTAATATAATTTTTAAAATTTCTTAAATCGGTGTTATTTGAATGTGTTTACATTGGTCAATTAGAAATCTAATTTTTTTCTTCCAGCTTTAATTTCACTTGCTTTTTTCTTTTCTTGAATGCGTTTTTCATTGGCTCCTTTTGAAATTTTAGTTGCTTTTCTAACTTTTGGTAGTACTAGCGCTTTTTCTAACATTTCAAAAAAACGTTTGATAATAATTTTTTTGTTTTTGAATTGACTTCTATCTTCATCGCAAGTTAAAATAAGTAAGTTTTCTTGCGATATTTTTGTTTTTAATTTGTTTTGAAGCCATAACTTTTCATTCTCATTTAAGCCTTGAGAAGTTGCTACATCGAAAATCAATACTATTTTAGAAGACACTTTATTTACATGTTGGCCTCCAGCGCCACTGCTTCTTACTGCTTTAAAATTTAGTTCAAATAAAATCACTTCCGCGTTCATTATAAAACAGAATTGATGTCTAAATTATTTTGCTGATGTGCAGGTTTTAATAAATCGGTTACTTTTTTAACCGGATTAAACGTTTCAATTGGAACTTCTACAAAAATAGTGTTCCAATCTGCCATGGCGCCATTCCATAATCCAGGTAACTCAAAAGCTTTTATTTTTTTCCCCTCTTTTGTTTTCTCTGTAATGAATGCTGTTTTAGGATCAATAAAATTGTTTAAGTCAAATTTGTTTCCTTCAAAATCTTTTATGCTACAAACAATATCTACAGGGTTAAAATGTGTAGAACTTTTAAAGATAGCGTGTTGATTTTCGTTGGTTATATTTATCTGCGATAATTCCACTATTTGTAAATTATGACGTCCTTTGTCATCCTGAACCCAAAATGGTCCGCCACCAGGCTCCCCTTCATTTTTTACCATTCCACACACACGAATGGGTCTATTTAAAATATTAATTAAATACTCTTTTTGATATTCAAATTGAAACATTTTAAACTCTAACGGCATAGGAATTGACATTTTTGTTTCAATAAAATGAATAACCTCTTTCATGTTATTTTCGTTGATTTCCTTTTTTTGAAACTTTTTTAATGCAGCATCTACTTCCTGTTTTGTGTACAAAAGAATACCACCTAATAATTTTTTATAAGTTAAAATAACTTCTCGATTATTTTGAGAAACATTATCAATATTTTTTATAAAAATAATATCTGATTGTAATTGATTTAGATTTTCAATCAAAGAACCGTGACCACCTGGTCGAAAAAGCAATTCGTTTTGGGGAGTTCTAAAAGGCGTATTATCTGCATTAACGGCTATAGTATCAGAAGTTTCACTTTGATAAGAAAATGTGATTTCTAAATCAGTATATTTATTTGTAATTTTTAAAAAATCGGTTTTGAATTCTTTAGAAATCGTATAATGAATTTTTGCTTTTTGATTGGGTTTTTTATAAAAATCGGTTTCAAAGGCATGTTCGTCAATAGGTGTTACAATTTCATTATCTTTAACATGAAATGGTAAAATCCCTTTTGGTTTATTGGCAAAATTTAAACCTTTTTCAGTTAACAATGTTTTTACAATCGCATATACCTTTTTATCGGCATTGAAATTAGAATAATCCGTATAAATTGCTTTAGTTTTTTCTTTTAATTCGTTATAAAAAGGAAAACTTCTTAGGCCAACAATAAATAAGGACAAATCTCTTTCTTTATTTAAATTTATATAGGAATTTATAGTATCTTTTTCAGGATTAAATTTAGTTAAAAATTCATTTAACGACTTGAACATTCTAGTAGCAGCGCCACTTGCAGGAACAAATTTTTCAATGGAATAGTTGCCTTTATTAGCATCAAAATAGCTGCAATAATCAGCAACTTCTTTTTCTGAAAATTGAAAAATGCCATCGTTTATAGATGCAATTTTTAATAAGTTAATCGTTGGGAAGCCATTTTTAAAATAATGCAACTGTTGCATAATTTTTTCTAAAGAGTTTCCTCTTTTAACGATTTGTTGTAAATCTATTTCGCTAAATATTTTTTCCATTCTATATATGCTGAGATGGCTAAAATAGTAAAAATTATGTATTGTATTGCAATAATATACAGTTGTCGGTCGAAAAACATATACACACAAATAGCATCACCAATAATCCAGAGGATCCAGTTTTCGATTTTTTTCCGAGCCATATACCACATGGAAGTAAAAAATAATGAGGTGGTAAAAATATCTAAATAATTGTTAATCTGTAACTTATGATTAAAAAAATTATAAATAAGAATGCAAACTATGCCCGTTATAATAAAAAGTAGTATGCCAATAATTTTCTCTTTTGTATTAGTCCAAGAAATAGAAAGTACTTCTCCGTTCGTGATTTTTTTCCAATGAAACCAACCGTAAAAGCTCATTATAGAGTAATAGATATTGATGCTCATATCGGCATAATATTTTGCATAAAACATTAGATAAACGGATAAAATGGTGCAAATTATTCCAGTAGGATATACTAATATATTTTCTTTTTTCGCAAAATACACACTTATTATTCCAAAAATAAATACTATAATTTCAATCCCAATTTGCCAATTCGGAATACTTTTATATTGATTGATGATGGTTTCGAACATATTTATTTAGTTAAAGCACAAACAAAAGCATAATCCTCTATGATGTCATACTGAAATTGAAATTCTTCAATAGTATTATTAAATATTAATTTTGCATTTCCTTTTCTATCTGCTAACTTAAAAGGCGATTCGAAAATATGCTTTGGAAAACTGATTCCTTTTTCATTTTTTAATTTAAATATACTTTCTTTGATACCCCAAATTATAGTTGCTTTAGTTATTTTATCTGCCATAGATAAGTTTTCAATATGTGAAACTTCCATGAATCTTGAGGCGATTTTTAATGTTTTTTCTTTACACTTTTCAATATCAATTCCTACAGCTTTATTGCTAACACAAATGCAAGAAAATTCATGCGAATGCGATATTGAAATGTATTTTTTAATGCCCACTTCAAGATTTTCGACTTTTAGATATGGTTTTCCAAATTCGTTGTAAAACAAATCAAAATCGGATAAACCAATATGTTGAAGTAGCATTCTCACAGCCAAATAACCCTTTTTATGCGCCACAGACTTCATGCTTTTAAGTCTTGAGACTGAATTATCATTTAATTCTGACTTTTCATTGAACCATGAAATATCTTCGGAAATTTTCCAAAAGTATGCTATTGTATGTTCGTTAATTTTTAATTCTTTATAAAAAGGCATGTTATATTTTAAATTTAGTACATTTTATTTTCTTGTCATTCAGTTGTTTAAAGGCATGAACAAAACTTAATTAGTTAAAATTAATTTCTAATTTGAAACTTATATTGTACCTTTGCAGTCTTAAATAAAAATAAATATACAAATATAATGAGTACAAAAACAATTCCTTACGTACCATACAAAGTTAAAGATATTTCTTTAGCAGCATGGGGAAGAAAAGAAATTTTATTAGCTGAAGCTGAAATGCCAGGTTTAATGGCCCTTAGAGAAGAATTTGGCGCAAGTCAACCTTTAAAAGGAGCGCGTATTGCTGGATGTTTACACATGACAATTCAAACAGCAGTTTTAATTGAAACGTTAGTAGCTTTAGGTGCAGATGTAACTTGGTCTTCTTGTAATATTTTTTCTACTCAAGATCACGCTGCAGCTGCAATTGCTGCCGCTGGAATTCAAGTTTATGCATGGAAAGGAATGAATGAAGAAGAATTTGATTGGTGTATTGAGCAAACGTTATTTTTTGGTGAAGAACGTGCACCATTAAATATGATATTAGATGATGGTGGCGATTTAACAAATTTAGTGTTTGATAAATACACTGAATTAGTTAAAGGAATTAAAGGTTTGTCTGAAGAAACAACAACAGGAGTTCACCGTTTATACGAAAGAATGAAAGCAGGGACTTTATATATGCCAGCGATCAACGTAAACGATTCGGTAACTAAATCTAAATTTGATAACAAATATGGTTGTAAAGAATCTGCAGTAGATGCCGTTCGTAGAGCAACAGATACTATGTTAGCTGGAAAAAGAGTAGTCGTTTGTGGGTACGGAGATGTTGGTAAAGGTACTGCAGCTTCTTTCCGTGGCGCAGGTTCTATTGTAACGGTTACTGAAATTGATCCAATTTGTGCCTTACAGGCTGCAATGGACGGTTTTGAAGTTAAAAAATTAGATACAGTAGTTGCTAATGCAGATATTGTGATTACTACAACTGGTAATAAAGACATCGTTCAAGGTCGTCATTTTGAGGCTATGAAAGACAAGGCTATCGTTTGTAATATTGGACATTTCGACAATGAAATTGATATGGCTTGGTTAAACGGAAATTTTGGTCACACTAAAAATGAAGTAAAACCACAAGTTGATATTTATACCGTAAACGGTAAAGAAGTTATTATTTTAGCAGAAGGACGTTTAGTAAACTTAGGTTGCGCTACTGGTCACCCAAGTTTTGTAATGAGTAACTCGTTTACAAACCAAACTTTAGCACAATTAGAGTTATGGGAAAATAGCGCTAACTATAAAAATGAAGTTTATATGTTGCCAAAACATTTAGATGAAAAAGTAGCGGCTTTACACCTTTCAAGATTAGGAGTAGAATTAGAGACATTACGTCAAGATCAGGCAGAATATATTGGTGTTGGGGTTCAAGGACCATTTAAACCAGAATATTACAGATACTAATCTAGACTTCTTAGAAAGTTAGATTTTTAGATAATTAGAAAAACCCTTGCTGAAAAGCGAGGGTTTTTTTTGATATTGCATTATACAAAAAAATCCCAAAAACCATATTGGAATTTGGGATTTTATATTTGTAATTTTAGGATTATTATGCTTCGAATGGAAGTATAGAAACCCAAGATTTGTTCTCACCTTTTTTCTGGAATTTTACAACTCCATCTACTTTAGCGTGTAAAGTATGGTCTTTTCCCATGTAAACATTTTCACCTGGGTTGTGTTTTGAACCTCTTTGTCTAACAATGATATTTCCTGCAATAGCAGCTTGACCACCATAAATCTTAACGCCTAAACGTTTTGATTCTGATTCTCTACCATTCTTCGAACTACCGACACCTTTTTTATGAGCCATGACGTTATATTTTTAAATGTTATTCTTCAGTTTTTGGTTTTTTTGCTCTTGTAGCCTTAGGCTTTACTTCTTCAGTAGCCGTTTCTACTTCAACAGCAGCTTTTTTTGTTGCTTTCGGAGCCGCTTCTTTTTTTGGAGCTGCTTCTTTCTTAGGAGCTACTTCTTTTTTTGCAGCGCCAGATGCAACAATATTCTCAATGATAATTTGAGTAAATGCTTGTCTGTGACCGTTTTTCTTTTTGTAACCTTTTCTTCTTTTCTTTTTGAAGACAATTACTTTATCACCTTTAAGGTGTTTTACTACTTTGGCTTCAACAGAAGCTCCTTCTATAGCTGGGGCGCCTAATGTTAATGCTCCGCCGTTATCAATTAATAAGACTTTTTCAAAAGAAACTTTTGCGTCTACATCACTTGCTAAACGGTGAACAAATAACCTTTGGTCTTTGCTTACTTTAAATTGTTGCCCTGCTATCTCTACGATTGCGTACATAACAATGTGTTTAAATTATTATTTTTTCAGTTTGCAAATATATAACTATTTATTAAACCTGCAACATTACTTTTCTTTTTTATTTGAATAAAAATAAAATCTGTAATTTTTTTTATTTCTGTGTAACAATTTATATCTTTCGCCTACCAATACTTATCATTTATTATTATAAGATTAATTATGAAAAAAACATTAATGGCTTTAGGAACAATAGCAATGTTAGGAAGCACAGCAAATGCTCAGAAAGTAGCATTTGAAGAGTTTGATTTAGATAACGGTTTACACGTGGTTCTTCATCAAGATAATTCTGCACCAGTTATTATTACATCAGTAATGTATCACGTAGGTGCAAAAGATGAACAACCAAATCGTACGGGTTTTGCGCACTTTTTTGAGCATTTATTGTTTGAAGGTACCAAAAACATCGAAAGAGGGGAATGGTTTAAAATTGTTACTGCCAACGGCGGACAAAATAACGCCAATACATCTGATGATAGAACATATTATTATGAAGTTTTCCCATCAAATAATTTAGAGTTAGCTATTTGGATGGAATCGGAAAGATTAATGCATCCTGTAATTAATCAAATTGGTGTTGATACCCAAAATGAAGTAGTAAAAGAAGAAAAACGTTTACGAATTGACAACCAACCTTACGGAAATATTTTTAAAGCGATTAAACAAAATTTATTTAAAAACCATCCTTACAGATGGACTACAATTGGTGAAATGGAACATTTAGATTCGGCTACATTAGAAGAATTTCAAGCGTTTAATAAAAAGTTTTATGTGCCAAACAATGCTGTTTTAGTAGTTGCGGGTCAGTTTGATGCTACACAAGCGAAAGATTGGATTAAAAAATATTTTGGATCCATTCCAAAAGGTGCACCAGTTGTTAGACAAAAATTTGAAGAAGCACCAATTACTACAACTATTAATGCTACTTGGGAAGATCCAAACGTTCAATTACCAATGACTTTAGCAGCGTATAGAACGCCTTCAATGAAAACAAAAGATGCGCGTGTTTTAGATATGATTTCTACTTATTTATCGGATGGTAAAAGTTCTAAATTATACAAAAAAATGGTAGATGATAAAAAAGTCGCACTTCAAGTTGGAGCGTTCAGTAATTCGCAAGAAGATTATGGACAATATATTATTTACAGTTTGCCATTAGGTGATGTTTCTTCGGATAATTTATTAAAAGAAATTGATGAAGAAATTGTAAACATGCAAACTAATTTAATTTCTGAAAACGATTTTCAAAAACTTCAAAATAAATTTGAAAACAACTATGTAAGTTCAAATGCAACTGTAGAAGGTATTGCAGAAAATTTAGCTTCATACTATTTATTATATGGTGATATTAATTTAGTGAATACTGAAATTGAAATTTACCGTTCTATTACAAGAGAAGATATTAAAGAAGTGGCTAAAAAATATTTAAATCCAAACCAACGTTTGGTATTAAATTATGGTCCTGCAAAAGAAAAAACAGCTAAATAATTTTACCATGAAAAAGTATTTATACATCGCAGCCAGTTTATTAGTAACAATAACTATGCAAGCACAAGACAGACCAATGCCTAAACAAGGGCCAGCACCATCAATTAATATTAAAAAACCAGTATCATTTGTATTAGAAAATGGTTTAAAAGTATTAGTTGTTGAAAACAATAAACTACCAAGAGTTTCTTTTAATTTAACTTTAGACAATGCGCCTTTTGCGGAAGGAAGCAAAAAAGGAGTTACAGATTTAGTAAGCGCTATGATAGGAAACGCTACAGAATCTATTTCTAAAGATAAATTCAATGAAGAAATTGATTTCTTAGGAGCAAATATTAATTTTTACGAATCAGGTGCTTCTGCCAATGGTTTGTCAAGATATTCAGCTAGAATTTTGGAATTATTAGCAGATGGTGCTTTAAATCCATTATTTACACAAGAAGATTTTGATGCAGAAAGAGCTAAATTAATTGAAGGATTAAAAGCTGATGAAAAAAGCGCTTCTGCAATTGCAGGCCGTGTTCAAAATGTTTTAACGTACGGAAAAGAACATTATAATGGTGAATTCACCTCTGAAGAAACATTAAAAAATGTAACGTTACAAGATG
>Ga0164294_10000525_pt1 | contig 36672 bp, 40 predicted proteins | sample GEODES005metaG_FD_111479 | JGI IMG/M metagenome (GOLD analysis project Ga0164294, IMG submission 111479) | Oligotrophic lake water microbial communities from Sparkling Lake, Wisconsin, USA - GEODES005 metaG | ecosystem: Environmental > Aquatic > Freshwater > Lake | place: USA: Sparkling Lake... | reverse complement strand
ATGCAGTTCGAGCGTGCCAAGGCGAAATGGCTGACCCCGCCCGAGCATCGCTTCAGCCTTTCGCGTTTCATCGGAAGACTGCGCTATCCCGCGGTCTGAAAGGCCGATTGCACCGCCCCGAATTTGATGCTTTCCTGACTGGACGATTTGGGGGGCGTTTCATGAAGGTTGCGGCAATCCTGTTGAACTTCTTCTTCCCGGGCGTCGGCACGCTCGTCATCGGGAAGGTTGGCACGGGCATCACCCAGCTGCTGCTCTATTTCGTCGGCTGGTTCTTCACGCTTACCGTGATCGGCGCGATCATCGGCCTGCCGATGAGCCTTATCGCCTGGATCTGGTCGCTGGTGACGGCGGCGACCTATGAGGAGAAGCCCATGCAGGTGCACATCGTCCACACCAATGCCAATGGCCAGGTGATCGATCCGCCCGCGGGTTTTTCGGACACTTCGCTGCGCTGAGATTCAAGCGGGCATTCGGCGCCCGCTTTCGTTCCGCGCGCGATAGCGCTGGCGCATCCCGCACCTAATTGATAATGACTCGCAGCATGAATGCCCCTGCCGCGATTCCCGTGCCGATTCCGCTTGCCAGCCTGCCCCGCCACAAGCCCGCTGCCGTCGCTACCGTCGACTGGAGCAAGCTGAGCGAACCCGAAGGCCGGCGCCTGCGCGAGCTGGGTCTCGATGAGGGCGTCGAAGTCGAGCTGCTCCACAAGTCGGGCCTGCTCGGGGGTGGACCGATCGCCTGCCGCATCGGCCGCATGATCGTCGCGCTTCGCCGCCACGTCGCCGGCGCCATCCTCGTCAGTCCCGGCGCATGAACGCGGCCCCGCTGGTTGCGCTGGTCGGCAATCCCAATGCCGGCAAGAGCGCCCTGTTCAACGCGCTGACCGGCGCGCGCCAGAAGGTCGGCAACTATCCCGGCGTCACCGTCGAGCGTCATGCCGGCCGCCTGGCGCTGCCCGATGGCCGTCCGGTCGAGCTGCTCGACCTGCCCGGCACCTACAGCCTCGATCCGTCCTCGCCCGACGAGGCAGTGACCCGCGACGTGCTGTTCGGCAAGCAGGAAGGCGAGCGGCTGCCCGACGGCATCATCGTCGTCGTCGACGCGACCAATCTCGACAATCACCTGCGCTTCACGCTCCAGCTCGCCGCACTCGGCCTGCCGATGGTGGTGGCGCTCAACATGGTCGACATGGCCGAGCGCGACGGCCTCGTGCTCGATGCCGAGGCGCTGGAGCGCGAGCTCGGCGTGCCCGTGGTCGCCACCGTCGCCGTCCGCAAGCGCGGGCTCGACCAGCTCAAGGCGCGGCTCGGCGAAGTCATCCGGACCGCTCCGCGGATTCGCGAAGGCGCCGGCGTCCAGCACGACATCGTCGTCCTGCAGCGCCGCGCCCGCCAGATCGCCACCGCCGTCACTGTCTCCGAGACCGCGGCACGCCGCTGGACCCACCGGATCGACGCGGTGGTCCTCCATCCCGTTGCCGGCCCGATCATCCTGCTCGCGCTGATGTTCGTCATGTTCCAGTCGGTCTTCGCCTGGGCCGAGGCGCCGATGGGCTGGATCGAGGACGGCATGGCCTGGCTCGAGGCGACCGTCTCCGGCGCGCTGCCCGACGGCTTTGTCCGCGATTTCATCGTCCAGGGCCTGATCGCCGGCGTCGGCGCGGTCGTCGTCTTCCTGCCGCAGATCCTGATCCTGTTCGCCTTCATCCTCGTGCTGGAAGCGACCGGCTATATGGTCCGCGCCGCGATGCTGATGGATCGGGTGATGGCCAGTGTCGGCCTGTCCGGCCGCGCCTTCATTCCGCTGCTCTCCAGCTTCGCCTGCGCCGTGCCCGGCATCATGGCGACCCGGACGATCGCCGACGAGAAGGACCGGCTCACCACCATCCTGATCGCCCCGCTGATGACCTGCTCGGCCCGCCTGCCGGTCTACGCGATCATCATCGGTGCGCTGATCCCCGAGCGGGCGGTGCTGCCCGGCATCGGGCTCCAGGGGCTGGTGCTGTTCGGCCTCTACATCCTTGGCATTGCCGGCGCCTTCTGCGCGGCGCTGGTCCTGCGCCACACCGTCACCAAGGGCGCGACCTCGGGCTTCATGATGGAGATGCCGAAATATCAGATGCCGCGGGTGGGCGATGTGCTGCTCGGCCTGTGGCAGCGCGCGCTGATCTTTCTCAAGCGTGCCGGCACCACCATCGCCGTCACCGTGGCGGTGCTCTGGCTGCTCACCACCTTCCCGCAGGCGCCGGCGGGCGTGAAGCAGAGCGAATATTCGGTCGCCGGCCGCATCGCGAGCGGGATCGAAGTCGTGGTCAAGCCGATCGGCTTCAACCATGACATCTCGCTGGCGCTGCTCCCCGCAATGGCGGCGCGCGAGGCGGCGGTCGCCGCGATCGGCACCGTCTATGCGGTCGACAATCCCGAGGATGCCAAGGGCGAGGCGACGATCACCGAGAATCTGCGCAAGAGCTGGACGCTGCCGACGGCTTTGGCCTTCCTGATGTGGTTCGTCTTCGCGCCGCAGTGCATCTCGACGATCGCGGTTACGCGGCGCGAGACCAATGGCTGGAAATGGCCGATGTTCATGATCGGCTATCTCTTCGCGCTCGCCTATGTGGCGGCGGGGCTCACCTATTGGAGCGCGGTGGCGCTGGGGCTCTAGCGCCGCGCTTGCAATGTAGGATTTCGTCTGATTGGCTCGGGCGGTCGGAACTCGTGTTCCGGCCGCTCTTTGCATGTTGGAAAGATAGGATCCCGACCGCGCAAGGATGGTGCGGGATGCCGTGCCCTTGCGGGAAAACAGGGAAAATAGCGGACGTGAAAATCGCCGTCGGCATGACCTTTGTGAACTTCGGCGAGTCGCGCGCTGCCTGGATGTAGGACGCTCAGTCGCGCCTGGCGTCGTCCAGCGTCTTCGCGATCCGCGCCTTCTCGGCGGCTTCGGCCTGCTTCTCGGCCTTGGTGCGGCCGAAGCGCGCGCGATTTTCCTGTGCACGAACTGCCTTGCCGGCCTGTGCCTTCGCCTTGCGCGCCTTGTTCAGGTTGATGATCTCGGCCATATCCTTGCCTCAAGCATTTACAGAATTCGAAGCGGAGTTTCCATGGCGGGCAGCGTCAATAAAGTGATCCTGGTGGGCAATCTCGGGCGTGACCCCGAGAGCCGTAGCTTCCAGAACGGCGGCAAGGTCGTCGAGCTGCGCATCGCCACGTCCGAAAGCTGGAAGGACCGCAACTCGGGCGAGCGCAAGGAAAAGACCGAGTGGCACACGGTCAAGGTCTTCAACGAAGGCCTGGCCAACGTCGCCGAGCGCTATCTGCGCAAGGGCAGCAAGGTCTATATCGAAGGCGCGCTGACCACCCGCAAGTGGCAGGACGCCCAGGGCCAGGACCGCTATTCGACCGAGATCGTGCTCCAGGGCTTCAACTCGGTGCTTACCATGCTCGACGGCGCCCCGGGCGGCGGCGGTGCTGGTGGTGGTGGCGGCTTCGGCGGCGGCCGTTCGTCGGGCGGTGACGATTGGGGCGCGACCGGCGGCGGTGACGAGTTCGCGGGCCAGTCCTCGAGCCGCGGCGGCGGCAACTTCAACAGCGGCGGTCAGCGCTCGGGCGGTGGCAATGCCGGTGGCGGCAACAATTTCGGTGGCGGCTTCCCCGACGATCTGGACGACGACGTTCCCTTCTAAGCCCCTTCGGGAGGTGCGATGCTGTGGTTGTCTCTGGCCCTGGCGCTCGCCGGGGCCCCGCAATCGGCCCGGGAAACGGCCCAGGCAACTGCGGAGTCGCTCGGCCGCTATGCCGTGCGCGACGATGGCGGCAGGACGCTTTGCACGGTCAAGCTGTCGCACGTCCCCGATGTCGGCGGCGAGATCGAGACGCTGTCGGGCTGCGCCGGCGCGCTCCTCCCGCTCAGGGATGCCGCGCGCTGGCACGATGACGATCGCGGCGGCTTCGTCTTCCGCGATCCGATCCGCAAGGCCGTCGCCACGGTAACCGAGGACGAAGCCGGGCTGACGTTGCACATCGGCGCGCGCAGCTGGGATTTCGTCAAGCTCGACCAGGGCCCGCCGCTGACGGCCAGCCAGCGTGCCCAGGCGCGCTGGTCGCTGATGCGCGACCAGACCGTGCTCTGCCATGTTACGCTCGGCCCCAAGGGCGTGCTGAGCGCCCCCGGCTGCCCCGCGCCCTTCAAGCTTTTCGCCAAAGGTAGTTGGAGCGCCACGGAAAAATCGGTGACCCTGCGCGCCGGCAAGGCAGTTCGTGCGTTCCGTTGGAGCGACCCGGCCACGTTGGAGTCGGGCGAGTGGATTTTGCTCCGCGATTGAAGGGAAGAAGATGCGCCGTGCCGTGCTTGCGATTGCGTTCCTCGCCACGGCCTGTGGCGGCCCGAAGACGGTCGATGATCCCGCCGCGCAGAATGTGATCGACGCGACGTCGAAGGGCGTGCCGGCCAAGGTCGCGGCCGGCACCTGCAACGACAAGCCCGATTTCGTGCCGATCTACAAGGAAGCCAAGATCATCAGCTGCACCAGTGCCGACGATGCGGTGCCCGGCAAGCGCAGCGGCACGGTGATCTACACCGATTTCGGCTCGCCCTCGTCGGTGCTGAGCTGGTCGAAGCAGCAGGCGATGGCCAATGGCCTGTCGCTGCGGATCGAGGATGGCAGGTCGTTCACCGCCGGCGACGGCGACAAGCGCACGCTGCGGGTGAGCGCCGAATCGGGAACGGCAGTCACCAATGTCACGGTGAACTGGGGAATGGCGAACTAGGCCCCGGGTTACGCTTCCACGATCTCGGCGACGCCGAATTTGCCGGCCTGATAGTCGTGGAATGCCTGGCGGATCTCCGCCTCGCTGTTCATCACGAAGGGGCCGTGGGCGACGATCGGCTCGTCGATCGGCGCGGCATGACCGAACAGGAACAGCGCGGGCTCGGTCGCGGTGATCGTCACGCTGTCGCCGGGGGTCAGTTCGGCGAGATGGAAATGCGGCACTGCGGTGCCTTCCACGTGGAACATGCCCCGCGCCCCGTAGAGGAACACGTCGCGCCCCTCGAGCCCGGTGAAGGTCACGCTGCCGCCGGCTTCGATCTCGACCCAGCTCAGGAACACGCCGGTCAGCGAGTCGACCACGCCGCGGCTGCCCCGGAAGTCGCCCGAGATCAGATGGACGGTGGCGCCGTCGGCGGTGACGATGGGGATCGCGCCGGCCTGCGCCCCGACATAGCGCGGCGCGGTCATCTTCAGTCGGGCGGGCAGGTTCACCCAGAGCTGGAGGATCTCCATCGGCCCGCCGTCGCGCTTGAAGTCGGGCGGCGAGACCTCGGCATGGACGATGCCACTGCCCGCGGTCATCCACTGGATGCCGCCGGCGCGGATGATACTCGCATGGCCGGCGCTGTCGGTATGCGCCAGCTCGCCGTCGAGGATGAAGGTCACCGTCTCGAAGCCGCGATGCGGATGCGGGCCGAAGGGCAGGCCGCGATTGTTCGCCGGATAGGTCTGCGGGCCGTGATGGTTGAGGAACAGGAAGGCGCCGACATGACCGATCGCCGGCCCGGGGACCGGGCGCCGGGTGACGAGATCGCCGATATCGTCCCGGAACGCCGGATGAACTCGCTTCACCGTCCGCATCGTCTTACCTCCGAAGCAGGAACACCGCATGCTCGGCGAACAGGTTCGCCATCGCCGATCCGGTGCGCTGGTCGCCCGACAGGAACCAGGCGCCTTCGATCGTGATCCCGCGCTCTGCGACGAGCGCGCGGAAATCGTCGACGGTCACATGGTGGATGTTGGGCGTGGCGTACCAGGCGATCGGCAGCAGCCGCGTCACCGGCATCCGCCCGCCGAACAGCAGCGAGGCGCGGACCCGCCAGTGCGCGAAGTTGGGGAAGGAGACGAAGGCGTGCTTGCCGATGCGCAGCAGGTTCTCCAGCACCGCGTCGGGCCGGCGCGTGGTCTGCAGCGTCTGGCTCAGGATCGCATAGTCGAAGCTGTTGTCGGGATAGTCGCACAGGTCGGTGTCGGCATCGCCCTGCACCACGGAGAGCCCGCGCCCCATCGCCGCCGCCACATCGCCCGCGTCGAGCTCGAGCCCGCGGGCATCGACCTGGCGGGTGTCGCGCAGCGCCGCCATCAGCGCGCCGTCGCCGCAGCCCACGTCGAGCACGCGGCTCCCTGCCGCCACATTCGCCGCGATGATCGCAAGGTCGGGGCGCAGGGTCATCTTGTGTAGAGGTCCACGTCGTGGCGCTCCATGCAGCGCTCGGGGTGCGGGATCGGGGTCCAGCCGAGCTTGGCGTAGAGCGGCTGCATGTCGCGGGTGAACAGCAGCCAACGGCGCAGCCCGGCCAGCTCGGGATGCACCTGCACCGCTTCGAGCATCTGCATCGCGACGCCCTTGCCGCGATGCGCCGGCAGCACGAACACATCGGCCAGATAGGCGAAGGTCGCGAAGTCGGTGATCAGCCGGGCGAAGCCGACCTGCTCGTCCTGCCCCGCCTCGTCCTTGGCGAACACGGCGGCGCAGAAGCTGTGCTTGATCGAGGTCTCGACGATGTGCCGCGGAATCCCCTTGGCCCAATAGGACCCGCTCAGGAATGCATGGATCAGGTCGAGGTCGAGCTCGGCCTTGTCGAACGAGATGCGATAGTCGCTCATGCCGCCCCGGGCTCCAGGAAGCCGCGCACCACCCGGTCGAGCTCGGGGCTTTCGAGCAGGAAGGCGTCATGGCCGAAGGGCGACTTCAGCTCGACGAAGCTCGCCCTTGCGCCGGCGGCGTTCAGCGCATGCACCACGCTGCGCGACTCGCTGGTCGGGTAGAGCCAGTCGGTGTCGAAGCTCACCACGCAGAAGCGCGTGTCCGCGCCCTTGAATGCGTTGGCGAGCAGCCCGCCATGCTCCTCGGCCAGGTCGAAATAGTCGAGCGCCCGGGTGATGTAGAGGTACGAGTTGGCGTCGAATCGGTCGACGAACGCCAGCCCCTGGTGGCGCAGATAGCTTTCCACCTGGAAGTCGGCGTCGAAGCCGAAGGTCTTGGTCTCGCGGCTCTGCAGCTTGCGGCCGAACTTCGCGGTGAGCCCGGCCTCGGAAAGATAGGTGATGTGCGCCGCCATCCGCGCTACCGCCAGGCCGGCGACGGGCGGATCGTTCGCCTCGTAATAGTCGCCGCCATTCCATTTGGGATCGGCCATCACCGCCTGGCGGCCGACTTCGTGGAAGGCGATGTTCTGCGCCGAGTGCCGCGCCGCGCTGGCGATGACCAGCGCCGAGGCAACGCGCTCGGGGAAGGTCGCGGCCCAGCTCAGCGCCTGCATCCCGCCCATCGATCCGCCGACCACGGCGAAGAGCTTGTCGACCCCCAGATGGTCGAGCAGCATCGCCTGCGCCCGCACCATGTCGCGGATGGTGATGACCGGGAAGCTCATCCCCCAGGGCTTTTCGGTCGCCGGGTTGATCGTCGCCGGCCCCGAGCTGCCCAGACAGGATCCGAGCACGTTCGAGCAGATCACGAAATAGCGGTCGGTATCGATCGGCTTGCCCGGACCGACCATGCGCGTCCACCAGCCCGGCTTGCCGGTGCGGGGATGCTCCGAGGCGACATGCTGGTCGCCGGTCAGCGCGTGGCAGACCAGGATCGCATTGCCGCCATCGGGGGCAAGAGTGCCGTAGGTCTCGTAGCCGATGTCGACCGGCGACAGCAGCACGCCGCCGTCGAGGCGCAACGGCCCCGGCAGCGTCACCGAGCGGCCAGTGCCATAGCGCGGATCTTCGGACATGAGGCTCGGTTAAGGGGTGTGTTGGTCGGACGCAACCGTTGCGCTCCCACCCCAACCGTCATGCTGAACCTGTTTCGGCATCCAACTTTCCCCCAGCTATATCGCTTGAGGAGAATTGGACCCTGAAACAAGTTCAGGGTGACGATCGATGGTTCACGCCGTGGGTTACGCGATCTTGGCTGCGATCCGCGTGCCGAGGATCGCGGCTGCAGCCATCCGCCCGGTCTGCGCGGCCCCATTCATGTATCCGGGAAAGGCATCGGAGAGATGCTCGCCGGCGAACCAGATCCGCCCGGCATGGGGCACCTGGTTGCCATCCTCGTCCTCGACGCAGAGCAGCTTCGAGAAGCGGGTGAGCTGGCCCGGGGCATAGTTGCAATAGGCGCCGAGCGTCAGCGCCTGGGCGTGCCAGTTGGTGCGGGTGAAGGGACCGGTGGCGGCCTCGATCAGCCCGGGGATCGCCGGCGCGGCGCTCGCGGCGAAGCGCTTTGCCAGTGCTGAAGGCGATTCGCTCTCGGCGCGCAGCACTTCGTCGCCGCCGAGGAACCAGGTCCAGACCGGCGAGATGCCGTCCTTGTTGTGGACGCTGCCGTCCCAGCCGAGCGCCCAGCCGGCATCGGCGTCGGTCTGCCACAGCTCGCCGCCAACCCCCATGGGCTGGCGCCACGGCGTCGCATTGGTGCCCGACTGGACCTTCTCGTTGAAGCCGAGCTCCATCCCCTGGATGAAGGCACGCCACTGCGCGGGCAGCGGCACGCGGAAGTCGATCTGGCGGGTGAGGGGGCCGGGGACCGCGACGATCAGCGTGTCCGCGGCCGCGACCGAACCGTCGAGGAAATGGAGCTTCAGCCCCGATTCGACGCGGAGCAGGCGCTTGCCGGTGGCGATCCGGTCGGCGTAATGCGCGGTCATCGCCTCGACCAAAGCCGAGCTGCCGCCTTCGATCACATAGCGCTCGTCGGCGCCGCCCAGCACTTCGGCCCGGTCGCCATCGACCGTGGGCAGGTTGAAAATCAGCTCGATCGCCGAGGCGCGCTTCGGCTCCACGCCATATTCGGTGCGGCTGGTCGCTTCGAGCAGCTGGCGCAGCCAGGGCTCGCGGATCAGCGCGGCGTGCTTGTCGAGATAATCGTGGATCGACATCGAATCGAGATCGGCGGCGACTCGGGCCTGGTCCTTGTCGAGCCGATCGGCATCCTTGCCGATCTGCGCGGCGATCGGGCGCAGCGCCTCGGCAAGCTCGTCGTCGGTGACCAGCTTGCCGCCGGCGAGAATCAGCGTGTCGTGCGGCTCGCCCTTGCGGTCGAGCAGCTTGACGCCGAAGCGCTCGAGCAGGCCGTGCATGTCGTAATGGTCGGTGTTGACCAGCTGGCCGCCCACTTCGAACGTCCAGTCGCCCGCCTTGTGGGTGTACATCCGCCCGCCGGTGCGGTTTCGGCCCTCGTAGAGGAATGCGTCCACGCCCGCATTGCGGAGATGATGGAGCGCGGTGAGCCCGGCGATGCCGCCACCGATGATCGCCACCCGGCCCGTGGGCCGCGCCGCGGCGGTGCGGGGCAGGGCGCCGAGCAGCGGAGTCGCGGCGAGCGCCTTGAGCACGCCGCGCCGGGTCGCGCCGGTTGCGCCGCGCACCGGCATGGCTTCGCCCGCCGCCTGCAGATTCCGTCGCCGCGCCGTCTCCAGTGCGCGCCAGACGATGCCATTCCCCTGCATTGCCCCTCCGTGGCTCCCTTTAACCATGAAGCACTAGTGCGCGACCCTTGCCATCCGGTAACCATTCCGCCAAGCCGCGCGGCCATGACCGCTCCTATTCCCAAGCCCTGGATCATGGAAATCGCCCCCTATGTGCCGGGGCGCTCCACCACCGATGACGGCCGCAAGGTGACCAAGCTCTCGTCCAACGAGAACCCGCTCGGCACTTCGCAAAAGGCCCGCGACGCGTTTTTGACCGCCGCGACCAGCCTTGAGCGCTACCCCGATGCCAGCGCCGTCGAGCTGCGCGATACGATCGCGGTCAAATATGGCCTCGATCCCGCGCGGATCATCTATGGCAACGGCTCGGACGAGGTGCTCCACCTCGCCGCCGGCGCCTTTGCGGGCCCGGGCGACGAGATCATCTACGTCCATTACGGCTTCACCGTATACCCGATCGCGACTCGCCGCGTCGGCGCGATTCCCGTCGTGGCGCCCGACAAGGATTACGCGACCGATGTCGACGCGATCCTCGCCTCGGTGACCGACAAGACCAAGATCGTCTTCGTCGCCAACCCCAACAACCCGACCGGCACCTATGCGCCGCGCTCGGAGATCCTGCGCCTCCATGCCGGGCTGCGCAGCGATATCCTGCTCGTCCTCGACCACGCCTATGCCGAATATATCGAAGGCGACGACGATGACGGCGGCATGGAGCTGGCCCGCACCGCGCCGAACGTGCTGGTGACGCGCACCTTCTCCAAGATGTACGGCCTCGCCGCCGAGCGGATCGGCTGGGGCTATGCCTCGGCACCGATCATCGAGGCGATGCACCGCATCCGCCTGCCCTTCTCGATCACCATCGCGGGCACCGCGGCGGCGGTCGCGGCGCTGGGCGACACCGATTTCGTCGACCATACCAAGGCGCATAATGCCGAGTGGCGCCGCTGGTTCTCGGACGAGATCGCCAAGCTGGGCAACAAGGGCCTGCGCGCCGTGCCGAGCCAGGCGAACTTCGTCCTCGTCCTGTTCGAGGGCCAGCTTACCGCCGAGGCGGCGTATAAGGGCCTGATGGACGCCGGCTATATCGTCCGCTGGCTGCCCGGCCAGGGCCTGCCGCACGGCTTGCGCATCACGATCGGCACCGAGGAAGAGACGCGCGGCGTGATCGCGTCGCTGCGCAGCCTGGCGGGCGAGGACTGATGCTGCCCTTCTCGCGTGTCACGGTCATCGGCCTGGGCCTGATCGGCTCGTCGATCGCGCGCGCGGTGCGGCAGAACATGCCGAGCGTGCGGGTGACCGGCTATGACGCCGATCCGGCGGTGCGCGAGACGGCAGTGCGCATCGACCTGTGCGACGACATCGCCGACACCGCCGGCACCTCGGTGATCGATGCCGACCTCGTCATCCTCTGCGTCCCCGTCGGCGCGATGGGCGCGGCGGCGGCGGACATCGCCGCGGACCTGCCCGCCGACGCGATCGTCAGCGATGTCGGCTCGTGCAAGGAAAGCGTGGTCGAGGCGGTGCGGAGCGCGCTGCCGAACGGTACCTTCGTCCCCGCCCATCCGGTGGCAGGCACCGAGAATAGCGGGCCCGAGGCCGGCTTCGCCTCGCTGTTCCACGGCCGCTGGTGCATCGTCACCCCGGTCGACGGCACGCCCGAGATCGCGATCGAGCGCGTCCGCGAATTCTGGAAGCGGCTTGGCGCCGAAGTCGAGACGATGGCGCCCGATCATCACGACCGCGTCCTCGCCGTCACCAGCCATTTGCCGCACCTGATCGCCTACACGATCGTCGGCACCGCATCGGACATGGAGGAAGTCACCCAGTCCGAGGTGATCAAATATTCGGCCGGCGGCTTCCGCGACTTCACCCGAATCGCCGCGTCGGATCCGACGATGTGGCGCGACGTGTTCCTGGCGAACAAGGAAGCGGTGCTCGACATGCTCCAGCGCTTCTCCGAAGATCTGACCGCGCTGCAGCGCGCGATCCGCTGGGGCAAGGGCGATGAGCTGTTCGAGCTGTTCAGCCGCACCCGCACGATCCGCCGCTCGATCATCGAACAGGGCCAGGACGATGCCGCACCCGATTTCGGGCGCGCGCACGACTAATCGTTGAGTGCGTTGATCCCTGCATGCACCCGCGCCTCGATCTCGGCGCGGGGCAGGCCCGGCTGAATCGCCGGCTCGAACCGGAAGGTGATCACGCCGGCCTTCTTGATCCCGTGCTTGGGCCAGACATGGCCACTCCGCACCGCGATCGGCACGACCGGCAGATCGAGCATCCGGTAGAGCCCGGCGAAGCCCGAGCGCAGCGCCGGTGCCTCGCCCGGCTTCACCCGCGTGCCTTCCGGGAAGATCAGCACCGAGCGGCCCTCCGCCAGCGCAGCCTTGGCATCCCGCATCATCGAGCGCAGCGCTGCCGCATTGGCGGCACGGTCGGCGATGATGACGCCATAGCGCTTGGCGGCCCAGCCCCAGAGCGGGATGCGGGCCAGCTCGCGCTTCATCACGGTGGCGGGCGACCCGAGCAGCCGGCTCAGCTCCATCGCCTCGAAGATCGCTTCATGCTTGCCGGCGAACAGCACCGGTCCCTTGGGGATCGTGCCCTCGATCTGCACGCGGATGCCCATGATCCACCGTGCCGACCAGGTCATCACCCCCACCCAGGCCATCGCATAGGTGCGCAGCGAATCGCCGCCAAGCAGCGCGACCAGCGGCACCAGCAGCACCATCGGCACCGACAGGCCATAGAAGACGATCGAGAAGAGGATCGTGCGGATCAGGTTCATCAATTGGCGCCGAGCAGCAGCGCGATCCGGCGCACCAGATATTTGTGATATTCGCGAAACAGCATCGCGAAGCCCGGCTGGCTGCGTACCGGATCGCCGACCACTTCGACGCCTTCCAGCGCATGCGCGAGCTCGAGCCGTGCGCGCGGCATGTGCCAGTCCGAAGTGACGAGGCGCACCGTCTTGTACTTGTGCTCGCGCACCCATTCCGCCGTCTCTTCGGCGTTCGAGCGGGTATCGACCGCTTGCCAGCCCAGATCGACGCAGCAGCGCATCAGCTTGCGGTCGATCTTGTACTCCGCCGCGAACTCGCCGGGGCGCACATCGGGATCGACCCCGCTCACCAGCAGGCGCTGGGCGTCGCCGGCACGCAGCACTTCCAGCCCGCGGTCGATCCGCTTGGGGCCGCCGGTCAGCACCACGATCGCATCGGTCTTGCGGTCCTCGAGCGGCTTGCCGAGCGAGAGCATGAACGCGGCGAAGCCGAGCAGCCAGGCAATCACCACCAGGGCGAACAGGCGCAGGATCACAGCGTCTTGCCCAATGCACGCAGCACGGTGTTGCGCGCGGCGAAGGTGGCAAGCAGCGCGAAACCGAGCGGCAGCAGCAGGAGCACGAACCAGTCGCGCTGTTGCAGCGCCACGCCGCTCAGCATCTCCGATCCGACCAGCGCCATGCGCGACTGCAGGAACCAGACGAGCCCGAGCGCCGCAGCGGTGCCGAGCAGGCCGCCGAGCAGCGTGTCGAATGCGATCCGCCGCTGGAACAGGCGGGCAATCTGGACATCGGTGGAGCCGAGCATGTGGAGCACATCGATGGTGTCGCGGTGCGTGTCCAGTCCCGAACGTGCGGCGAGCAGCACCACGGCGGCGGTCGCGGTGGCGATCAGCAGCATCAGGCCGACGGCGAGCCAGCTCATCGTGGTCATGAAGCTGCGCACCGGCGACAGCCATTGCGCATGCCGGTCGATCCGGGCGCCGGGCACGACTGCCCGCGCGGCTTGCTCGACGGCGCTGCTATTGCCGCCGCGCGTCTCGACATCGATCATCGCCGGCATCGGCAGGTCGGGATCGAGCCCGGTGTCGCCCAGCCAGGGCTTGAGCAGCTCGGCAAGCCGCTGGCGATCGACTTCCTGCACGCGCAGCACGCCCGGCAGCTTCGAGACAGCCGCGCGAATCGCCGCCGCTTCGCTGTCGCGCACCGCGGCATTGGGCTCGACGATCTGGATGGTCAGCCGCCCGGCGAGCTGGCGGTCGAGCTGCGCGGTCGCCGCGAACATGCCGAGGCCGAGCGCGCCGGCGAGCACGGTGAGGAACAGCATGATCGCCATGATCCAGGTCATGGCGCGCGTCCGCCGGCTCTCGTCGAGCAGCCGGCGATCGGGAGCGTTCGGGTTGAGGCTCAGCTTCACGCGGTGCCTCGCGGCGGGTTGCGCAGCGCGCCGGTGGGATCGTTCAGATGGCCCTTTTCCAGGCGCATCATGTGGGCGTTGGGGATGCGGTTGAGCAGGTGGAAATCGTGCGTGGCGACCACAACCGTGGTGCCAAGCCGGTTCAAACTGTCGAACAGATGGAGCAGCCGCTCGGCCATGTCGGGATCGACGTTGCCGGTCGGTTCGTCGGCGACGAGCAGCTCGGGGCGGCCGATCACCGCGCGGGCGATGGCGATGCGCTGCTGCTCGCCGCCCGACAGCGTCGGCGGCTTGGCCTTGCCGCGATCGGTGAGCCCGACCCAGGCGAGCATCTCGCGCACCGGCGCCTCGATGTCGCTCTCGGACACGCCCGCCACCCGCAAGGGAAGCGCGATATTGTCGTAAGCTGAGAGATGCGGGACCAGCCGGAAGTCCTGGAACACCACGCCGATGCGGCGGCGGAAGCCGGGCAGGCGGGCGCGGGGCAGGGCGCCGGCATCCTCGCCGAACAACCGCACCGTGCCGCGGCTCGGCCGCTGGGCCAGATAAAGGAGCTTGAGCAGCGAGGTCTTGCCCGCACCCGAAGGGCCGGTGAGGAAATAGAAGCTGCCGGTGTTCAGCGAAAAGCTGACATCCGAGAGAGTCTCGTCGCCCGAACCATAGCGCAGGCCGACATTCTCGAATTGAACGATGCTGGCCATCTGGCTCCCGGCGCTTCCCCAGCACATGCCATCGCACAGGCCTTTGGCGGGCTCAAGCGTGGTGCGTCCGGCGTGTGTCCCGTTCGCCACCCTGGCGGAAGAAGCTGGGGATAGGGCGGACAGGGACTCTTGTTCGCGCGAATCGATGGGTCTAGAATCATGACATTCGGGCGACAGGGTGCCCGGTGCCGTGAGACGCGTGATGATCCTCGAGTGCAGCCAGTGCCGTACCCGCTATCTGGTGCCCGACAGCGCCATCGGCACCGACGGGCGCACCGTGCGCTGCGCGAGCTGCAAGCATAGCTGGTTCCAGGCGCCGGTCGCCGCGCTCGACCTGACGACGCGCGCGACGGCGAGCGACGGTCCGGTCACCGCCGCACCCAGGCGCGAGGCCGAGGCACCCAAGCCGCGCGTGTTCGACGATGCGTCGATCACTGCTGCCGCTGCCGCTTCCGGGCCTTCGGACTATGATCCCTTCGCACCCCAGCCGCCGTTCAAGCCGCGCAAGAATCCCGCCCGCCGCTGGACCGCGGCGGCATTTGTCGCCGGCTTCTCGATGCTGCTCGGCACCGGTGCGATCCTCTATTCGGGCGCGCCCGGGCTCGCCGCGCAGCTGGGCCTTGGCTTGGGCGTTGGCGGCGAAGTCGAGACGCCGCTGGTCTTCACCGACAAGAATGTCGAGCTGAAGCCGCAGACCAATGGCAGCGAGCTGTTCATCATCTCGGGCAAGGTGGCCAACCCCACTTCGGACAAGCAGCGCGTGCCGGATATCCGGATCGAGCTTCGCGACAAGCAGGACAGCCTGGTCTATAGCTGGCGCGTGACTCCGCAGGTCCGCGAGATCGGCCCGAAGCAGACGATCGAGTTCAATTCGGCGCAGGTCGATCCGCCGCGCAGCGCCGCCACCGCGCGGCTGGCCTTCGCCACCGAAATCGGCGGCTGACCGCCTTTAGCCAAATCGCCGGCTGACCTGCCATAGCCGCGCGCCGTGCAGGCTCGCGGCGACCACCATGCCGCTGCCCGATGCCAGGACCAGGCCGAACGCGCCCATGTCCGCGAGGTGGACCAGCGCCAGCCCCATGCCGCCGGTGACGAGGAAGAAGGCGATCACCGAGTTGATCCCCGCCACCACCTGGTCGCCGAGCGAGCGCAGCGCATAGACGAACACCACCTGCATCCCGTCGAACAGGATGAACGGCGCCCAGACCGGCAGCATGGCGAGCGCGAGCGTGTGGACCGCCGGCACCGAGGGGAACAGCGCCACGAAGGGCTGCGGCACCAGGATCAGCAGGACCGCGAGGAAGCCGGTCGCCAGCGCCGCCAGCGCCGCCGCGATCACCGCGCGCCACGCTGCTGCCTGGGGCACGCCTTCGCCCACCGCATTGCCGACGCGCACCCCCGCTGCAGATCCCAGCCCGAGCGCCACCGAGAAGGTGACGTTGTGGATCGAGAAGACGATCTGGAAGGCATGGGTGGTCACGTCGCCCAGCTCGGTCGACAGCGCGATCAGGATCGAGAAGCCGACCAGCTCGAGCCCCGAGGCGATCGCGGGGACAAGGCCGAACTTGCCGAGCCCCAGCGCCCCCTTGAGCGAATCGCGGCTGAACAGGTGCGCCAGGTCGTGCACGCCGCGCTGCTTCGCCCGCGGCAGCGTCCAGGCGGCGGCGATCATGCCGAGCGCGCCCAGTGCCGAGGCGATCGCCGTGGCCAGCGCCGCGCCGGTCGCGCCCATCTCGGGCAGGCCGAAATGCCCGCCGGACAATGCCCAGGCGAGCACGGCGTTGACCGGCAGGATGGCGAGGTTGACAACCGTCACCCGCTGCGGCCGGCTGACGCCTTCGAGGAAGAAGCTGCCGGTGACGATCAGCAGCTGGAAGGGATAGGCGAGCGCCATCACCCGCACGACATCGGCGGCGAGCGGGGCGACTTCGCGGGTCACGCCGATCCCGAGCAACATCGGTTCGGCCAGCGTGAACAGCACCAGCGCGCTGACCAGTCCCAGCGCCACCGCGAGCAGCACGCCCTGGTGCAACGCGCGGCCGGTGCCGGGCAGGTCCTTGGCGCCGTCGGCACGCGAGACATGGACGAGCACGCCGGTCAGCGCGCCCAGCCCCATCACGATTCCCGGAAAGGTGAGGGCGCGGCTCGCGCCCAGCGCGGCGACCTGCTCGGTCCCAGAGAATCCGACGACGATCACATCGGTGACGTGGAGGATCGTCCAGTTGAGGCTGGTCAGCATCACCGGCCAGGCCAGCGCCAGGATTCGCCGCGTCTCGGCGGAAAGGGCGGGGGACAGCCACATCGGATGGCGGCCTTACGGATTTCAAAGCTTTTGGGAAAGCTTGGCGGAAGCGCTTGCCAAGTCCGAAACGCGTTGCTAGGGGCCGCTGCCTTACCAGCCGTTGGTCTCCCAACCAGCGGATTCACGATGCGGTCGTGGCGGAACTGGTAGACGCGCAACGTTGAGGTCGTTGTGGCCGAAAGGCCGTGGAAGTTCGAGTCTTCTCGACCGCACCAGTGAAAAATGCAGGCACCCGGCGATCTCGCCGCGGTGCCGCAATTTTTTCGAAGCCCCGGCACATTTCTGCGACATGTCGCGGATAGCCACGCACCGTTCATGGGAGCGGTGTCATGCGCCGCGCGGGGTTTTGAAAGAGTGGGGAATTCGATGCGTTCGAAGCTGAAGCTGTCTACTGCGGTTGCCGGGTTGCTGGTCGGCGCGATGCCGGAGCTGGCGCTGGCCCAGACGCAGCAGCCCCAGGCCGATCCCACGCCCGCGCCCGCCCAGACGCGCCCGGCCCAGTCCGCACCCGCCGCGCCGGTCGGTGACGAGTTCAGCGAGGATGCGCCGATCGTCGTCAATGGCGTGCTGCCCGGCGCGGTGAAGACCGATGTGAAGCCCGAGGTCCAGCTCAACCCGGCCGATATCCGCGCCTATGGCGCCTCGAACGTCTCCGAGCTGATCACCACGCTCCAGGCGCAGCTCGGCAGCGGTTCGGGCCGCGGCGACGAGGCACCGGTGATCCTGATCAGCGGCCGCCGCTCGAGCATGAACGAAGTGCGCGACCTGCCGACCGAGGCGATCGAGCGAATCGACATCCTGCCCGAGGAAGTCGCCCTGCAATATGGCTATGGCGCCACGCAGAAGGTGATCAACTTCGTGCTGCGCCGCCGCTTCCAGGCGGTCACCACCGTGCTGGAGGGCCAGATGCCCACCGCCGGCGGCAACTCGACCCAGAGTGCCAACGTCAACATCCTCAAGCTCAACCGCGACGGGCGGGTGACGCTGGATGTGAAGTACAACCAGAATTCGTCGATCCTGGAGAGCGAGCGCGGCGTGACGCGCGCGCCGGGCGCGCTGTTCGATACGCTGGGCAACATCACCGGCTATGGCGGGGCCGAGATCGATCCGGCGCTGAGCGCGCTGGCCGGCCGGCCGGTGACGGTGGCGGGCGTGCCGGTGGGCGCCACCGGCGGCCCGCAGGCGCTGGGCGCCTATGCCGCCAACGCCAACGATCCCAACGTCACCGATCTCACCCCCTATCGCACGCTGGTGGGCCCGGCGAAGAATCTGACGGTGAGCGGCATCTACAACCGCGCGCTCTCGGCCAAGGTGACGGCCACCGCCGCGGTCAATCTCGACGTGACCGAGAGCGAATCGCTGCTCGGCCTGCCCAGCGCCACGCTGCGCCTGCCGACGGGCAATCCCTGGTCGCCGTTCAGCCGCGACGTCCAGTTGCTGCGCTATTACGACAATCTCAGCCCGCTCTCGCGCGGCAATGGCAGCCAGTCGCTGCGCGGCGAAGTCACGGTCAACGGCGACAGCGCGCCGTGGATCAAGAGCTGGCGCTGGTCGGTCAACGCCAATTACCAGCAGACCGGCAGCGACACGACGACCACCGTCGGCTTCGATCCCAGCCAGATCCAGGCGCTGCTCGACGCGCGCGATCCCAACTTCAATCCGTTCGGCCCGGTGCCCTATGAGCTTCTCGGCAACCGCCCGGACAGCTGGAACGAATCGACCGCGAAGGTCGGCAATGTCGAGTTCCTGACCAACGGTTCCGTGCTCAAGCTGCCGGCCGGCGACATGACCGCGAGCCTGCGCGTCGCGGGGCGGACCAACGACCTGTCGAGCCGCGCCTCGCGCCTCGGCGTGATCACCAACGGCAGCGTTGCCCGCGACACCGGCAGTGTCCGCGGCAACATCACCATTCCGATCGCCAGCCGCCGCCGCGCCGTGCTCGACGCGATCGGCGACTTCTCGATCAACGCCAATATCGAAGTCGAGCAGCTTTCCGACTTCGGCCGGCTGACCACCACCGGCTATGGCTTCAACTGGTCGCCGATCACCCAGGTCCAGGCGATCGTCAGCTTCATCGACGACAGCAACGCGCCGAACCCGGGCCAGCTCGGCAACCCGCTGCTCGTCACCCCGAACGTACGCGTCTACGACAATGTCCGCGGCGAGAGCGTCGACATCACCCAGATCACCGGCGGCAACCGCGCGCTGGTGGCCGACAGCCGCAAGGTCTTCCGTGCCGGGCTCAACATCCGCCCGCTCGACAAGACCAATCTCGGCATCGTCGTGAACTACACCAACACGCGCTTCCGCAACGCGGTGCAGAGCTTCCCGGGCGCCTCGGCCGAAGTCGAGGCGGCGTTCCCCGATCGCTTCGTGCGCGACGGCGGCGGCCGCCTGATCAGCGTCGACTATCGCCCGGTCAATTACGACCGCACCGAGCATTCGGAGCTGCGCTGGGGCTTCAACCTGTTCCTGCCGATCTCGTCGCCCCAGGCGACGCGGATGCGCGAGCGCCGCGAGGCCTTCCAGAAGGCCCGCGAGGAATCGCGCCGCACCGGCCAGCCGATGCCCGCGGAAATGACCGCGATGTTCGACCAGTTCCGCAAGCTCGGTCAGCAGCAGAGCCTGTTCGGCGGCACGCTGGGCGGCCAGTTCCGCCAGGGTCAGGGTCAGGGGCAGGGCCAGGGCGGACAAGGTGGCCAGGGCCAGGGCGGCCAGGGCCAGCAGGTGGTCGTGGTCCAGTCGGGCCAGAGCCAGGATACCGGCCAGGGCCGCGTGACCAATGACGCGCCGGCTCAGGGCGGTGCGCCGTCCGGCGGCGGTCCGGGTGCCGGCGGCCCCGGCGGCGGCGGTCGCGGCTTCGGTCCCGGTGGCGGCGGCCGCGGTGGTTTCGGCGGCGGCGGCAACCGCCTGATCTTCAGCGCCTATCACACCTGGGTGCTCAAGGACGAAGTGATGATCCGCCCGGGCCTGCCGGTGATCAACCGCCTCGACGGATCGAGCGGCCAGACGATCACCTCGCACCGCGTCGACGTGATCGCCGGCATCAAGCGCGATGCGCTGCTGTTCCAGGTCAACGGCAACTGGACCGCGGGCACCAAGACGACCATCGGCACGCTGGGCAGCACCAGCCAGCTCAGCTTCGGCAGCCTCGCCAAGCTGGGCATGCTCGCCGAGTTCAATCCCGGCCAGGATATCGACTTCCTGCTCAAGCACCCCTGGTTCCGCGGCTCGCGGATCCAGCTGCGCGTCGACAATGTCTTCAATGCGCGCCAGCGCGTGGTCGACCAGAATGGTGTGACGCCGGCGGCCTATCTGCCGAACCTGCGCGATCCGGTGGGCCGCACGGTCAAGCTGACCTTCCGCAAGCAGTTCTTCTGATCGGGGGGCGATAGAGAAAAGGCCGGGCATCGCGCCCGGCCTTTTCTGTAACCGCTACTTGCCCCCTCCCCTGAAGGGAGAGATCAGTGCTGCCCGACCGGCGCCGCGCCGGCCTCGCGGCTGGCGCGCAGGCCCGGGCGGAAGCGGCCCTGCTGGTCCTGGTCCATGATCCGGCGATAGAGCAGGGTGATCGAGACGCGGCGGTTGCGCGGGTCGGCGGGGTTCTCGACGATCAGCGGCTCGCGGTCGGCCACGCCCTCGATCCGCTCGAAGCGCATCTCGGTGACGTTGCCCGAGAGCAGGCGGCGGCGAGTGGCCTCGGCGCGGCCGCTGGAGAGCATCCAGTTGTTCATCGCCAGCGGGTCGCCATAGCCGAGACTGTCGGTATGGCCGCGGATCATGATCGGGTTTTCCATCCCCTTGATCGAGTCCGCGATCGTGCCGACCAGCGCGCTCGCTTCGGGCACCAGGGCCGTCGTGCCGAGGTTGAACATCGAATAATTGGCATCGTCCATCAGGTCGATGCGCATGCCGTCGCGCGTCGGCACGAAGCGGATGTGATTGGCCAGCTTCGACAGCGACGGCGTCATCTGCATGCGCTGGCGGATCCGCTTGGCGGTCTCCTCGAAATTCTTCTGGTCCTGCTGGGTCAGCGCGCGCTGGTCCTTCAGCGTACCCTTGGCGCCGGTGCCGACATCCTTGCCGCCGGTGCCGCCAACCGGGACGGTCATCGACTTGGTGCCGGTCTGCGACGCCTTGCCGGGATAATTGTCGCGCTGGTTGATCGCCTCGCCGCCGAACAGGCCGTTCGAGCCGGCACTGTTCTGCTTCAGCTCGACCAGGGTCGGCGCGAAATAATCGGCGAGCGCCTTGCGCTGCTTCTCGGTAGTGGCGCCGAGGATCCAGAGCAGCAGGAAGAACGCCATCATCGCGGTGACGAAGTCGGCATAGGCGACCTTCCAGGCGCCGCCGTGATGGCCGCCATGCCCCTCGACGATGATCTTCTTGACGATGATCTTCGGCTGGAGCTGGTTCCCGTGCGGTGCGCGCTGCGCAGCCACTTATGCGGCTCCCGCCGCGCGGCGGCACCGGCCCGCACCCCCACCCGGCCACCCACGAGAGTAACCTGATTGGGTGGCCGGGTGGGGGTGCGGGCCGGTGCCGAACACGATCAACGCCCCCTCAGCCCGTCGAACACTTCGCCGAAGCCGGGCTGGTTGGCGTGCGCGATGCTGGAGCGCGCCGCTTCGATCACCAGCGGCTGCGGATGGCCGTGGAGCGAGGCGATGATGATCTGCTTCACCACGTGATAGATCGCCGCATCGGCGTCGATCACCTGCTGGAGGCGGCCGGCGAGCGGCGCGACGATGCCGTATGCGAGCAGCACGCCCATGAAGGTGCCGACCAGCGCCGAGCCGATCATCGCGCCGAGGATGCTCGGCGGCTTGTCGATCGAGCCCATCGTCTTCACCACGCCGAGCACGGCGGCGACGATGCCGAGCGCCGGCAGCGCGTCACCGAGCGACTGGAGCGTCGTCTGCGGGCCCTGCACTTCGTGGTGGTGGGTCTTGATCGAGTTATCCATCACCTCTTCGACCGCGTGCACGTCTAGTGTGCCCGACGAGACGACGACGAGGCGCAGCGTATCGGTGATCAGGTTGATCAGCGTGTGATCGGCGAGCAGGCGCGGATATTCGGCGAAGATCGCGGAGGACTTGGGGTCCTCGACATGCGGCTCGAGCGCGATCGGGCCTTCGGTCCGCAGCATCTTCATCAGCTTCGAGACCAGGAAGATCGTGTCGAGATAGTCCTGCTTCTTGTATTTCGGGCCCTTCAGCACCTTCATGAAGCCGCCGCCCAGCGCCTTCAGCTCCTTCATCGAGTTGCCGATGACGAGCGCACCGATCGCGGCGCCGCCGATGATGAGCATCTCGTGCGGGATCGCTTCGAGCACGGGGCCGAGAGCGCCGCCGGTGATCGCGAAACCACCGAAGACCATCACCAGCAGGATGACCAGGCCGATTGCCGGAAACATTGTGCGCGAACCCCCGAATTGTCGTCACGGTTAACGACCGTTTCGCCGTCATCTTCAGCCGAAAAACATGGTTAATTCGTTACCGGCACAAATAATTTGCACGATTTGCTTGGGTTTGCGGCGCGAATCTCCTAGCGGCGCGGCCCTGCCGGCGCCGGAGCAGCCGATCGCGGTGCGGCGCGCTTACTTGATGTAGTCGAACAGCGAGATGCTGGTGAGCTTGGTGAAGCTCGCCTGGGTCGCCTGCAGCACGGTCAGCGTCTTCTGCAGATTGGCCACCGCCGTCGGAATATCGGTATCCTCGATCCCCGATCGCGTCGCTTCGCGGGTCTCGGCGGCGGCGGTCAGCTGGTCGGCCTGCAGGTCGAGCCGGGCGCCGCGAGCACCCACCGATGCGCGGGCCAGCGAGACCTGGCCAAGCGAGGCGTTGATGCCGGTCAGCGCGGCATCGCCGGCCGCCTTCACATCGGTGCCCGACTTCAGCGCATCGGCGAGGTTGCCGATGATCGCGAACATGTCGGCATCCGCGGTGGTGAACACGCGCTGGCCGCTGATCGTCGGCTGGATGCTCTCGCCCTCGGCGACCGGGATGCCCGACGCCTCGCCGGTACCGGCGAAGCTGATCGAGCCATCCGCGTTCTTCACATAGGCGGTGTCGCCGGTGGCGCCGCCGAACAGCGGCTGGCCGCGAATGTCGTCCTTGGTGTTGGCCAGGCCGTACAGCGTGTCGCGGATCGCGCTCAGTTCCTCGCCGATCGCTGCGCGATCCGAATCCGACAGCGTGTCGTTGGCGGCGCGGGTGGCGAGCTCGAGCGCGCGCTGGAGCTGCGTCTCGACGCTGTCGAGCGTCTGATCGGCCTGGGCGAGCACGCCCTGGGCGATGTTGATGTTGGTCTTGTAGGTCGCGTCCGCCGTGGTGGCGCGCTGGATCTGCTGCAGCTTCACATAGGATGCCGCATCGGTGACCGCGGTCACGCCCAGCTTGTTGGTGGCGATCTGGGTCTGGGTCTTGTCCGCCGCGGCGGTCAGCTGGGTCATCAGCGACAGCGGGCGGCTGTACATCTGCGAAGTGGAGATGCGCATGATCTTTTACCTGATCTCGAGGATCGACTGCAGCGTCTCGCGCGCGATCTGGATCACGCGGGCGGACGCCTGATAGGCTTGCTGGAAGCGCATCAGATCGACCGCCTCCTCGTCGACGCTGACGCCGCTCACCGAATCGCGCGCCGAAACCGCGGCGTCGCGGATCGAGGTCTGCGCATCGGCGATGCTGTTGCGGCCCGACAGCGCGGCGCCGTTGGCCGCGGTCAGGTCGGTCACCTGCTGCTCGAAATTGCCGCTGGTGCGCAGCGCATCGAGCCCGGCGAGATTGCTGTTGTCGCGGGTGCCCGCGCCCGTGGCGGCGGCGGCGATGCCGCGCGGATCGGTCATCGCCATGGTCAGCTGATAGGCGGGATCGCCCACCGTGAAGATCGGCTGGCCGGCCGTACCCTGCAGATTGTCGCCCGCGGCCTGCACCGCGTTGACGCCCTCGGCGAAGTCCTGCGCCATCTGGCTGATCTGGTCGCGTGCCGCGCCGATGCGGGCGCCGCTTTCGGCGATGCCGGCAAGCGCGCCGCCACCCGGCGACATCGTCTGCACCGCGCCGCTGGCCTGGCGCACCGAGAAGGCGAAGGTGCCCTCGTCATTGCTCGTCTGCGAGACGATGCCGGCCTGCGCGCCTTCGACGAGCATCGGGCCGGTGCCGGTGCCGGCATGGACGGTGGCGCGGCCATAGCTGTCGAAGTTCACCGTCACGTCGGTCAGCGCGCTCATCTGCTCGAGCATCTGGTCGCGCTGGTCGAGCAGGGCGGCCTGGCCGGCACTGCCTTCGGTGGCGCGGGCGAGGCCGGCATTCACCTTGGCGAGGCTGGACGAGAGATTGTTGAGCTGCGTCACTGCCGTATCGGCCGACGACTTGAGATCGGTCATCGCGCTGTCGAGCGCCTTGCCGGTCGCGCTGAACGCGGCGGCGACGCTCGCTGCGTTCTCGAGCATCGTCGCGCGGGCGGGCAATGCGGTCGGATCCGCGGCCACGGCCTTGGCCGAGGTGAAGAAGGCGGTGAGCTGGTCGCCCAGCTTGTTCTGGGTGAGGCTCGAATCGATCCGGCCGAGCCAGGTCGCGCCGGCGAGCGTGCGGGCGAGGTCCGAGCTGGCGGTGCGCACTTCGGTCGCGCGGAACTGGTCGGCGGCGCGGGTGACCCCGCTCACATTGGCGCCGAGGCCCGAGCTGGTCGCGCTGGTGTTGCCGCCGATCGCGACGACTTCGCGCACCGTGGCGACGCGGCGCGAATAGCCCACGGTCGCGGCATTGGCGATATTGTCCGACGTGGTGGCGAGCGCGGACTGATAGGCCCGCGCGCCGCTCGCGCCTATCGACAGAAGGTCGGTCATTTGGCGGTGCTCCCGTCAGCGGCGGGCGGCGTGGTGCCGTCCGCGCTGGTGGCGACGTTCTTGGCGAGGAATTCAGTCATCGCCTTGCCGATGCCGATTGGTGCGTGCACGGCCATGCTCTGGGCGAGCTGCTGGTCCTGCATGTCGCGGAACTGGTCCTCGCCCTTGCTGTCGAACAGCCCGTCGCCGAGCTTCGCCTGGCGCATCGACTTGAGCATCATGCCGGTGAAGACCGCCTCGAAGCGCTGGCCGGCGGCTTCGAGATTCTCCTTGGAGGCAAGGCGCGACGTGTCGGTCGAAACGCCGCTCGATGCACTGCCGATGGGGGCGAGGATGTTGCTCACAGGATGATCAGCTCCGCCTTGAGCGCACCGGCTTCCTTGAGCGCCTCGAGGATGGCGACGAGGTCCGCCGGCGAAGCGCCGATCGCGTTCACCGCCTTGACGACGTCGGAAAGCTTGGGCCCGGGCGCCATCAGGAACATCGGGTGCTTCTCCTCTTCGACGCCGACCGTGCTGTGCTGCTCGGTGCGGGTCTCGCCCTTGCTGAACGGCGCGGGCTGGCTGGTACGCTGGTTCTCATCAATACGAACGGTCAGTTTACCATGTGTTACCGCAGCGGGGCTGACGCGGACGGCCGAGTTGATCACCACCGTGCCGGTGCGCGCGTTGACGATCACCTTGGCGGGTGCTTCCGCGGCCTCGACGGTCAGGTTCTCGACTTCGCTCATCAGCTCGGCACGCACGTCGCGGCCCTCGGGCGCCTGGATCGCGATCGACACGCCGTCGATTGCGCGGGCGCGGCCCGGGCCGAAGCGGGTGTTGATCGCGTCCTGCACGCGCTGCGCCGTGGTGAAGTCGGCACGCGCCAAGTTGAAGGTCACGAAGGGCGATTTGTCGAAGCCGGTATCGACCGCGCGCTCGACCGTGGCACCCTCCGGGATGCGACCCGAGGAGGGGGTGTTGACCACGATCTTCGAGCCGTCGGCGCCGTCGGCCCCCAGGCCTCCCACTGCGAGGTTGCCCTGCGCCATCGCATAGATCTGGCCATCGGCACCCTGGAGCGGGGTGAGGATCAGCGTGCCGCCGCGCAGGCTCTTGGCCTTGCCCATCGACGAGACGGTGATGTCGAGCTTCTGGCCCGGCTTGGCGAAGGCGGGCAGCTCGGCGGTGATCATCACCACTGCGGCGTTCTTCAGGCCGGGCGCAACGCTCGGCGGCAGCTGCAGGCCGAAGCGCGATGTGACGCCCTTCATCGACTGGACGGTATATTCCAGATTGTCGTCGCCCGTGCCGGGAAGACCAACGACCACGCCATAGCCGGTCAGCTGGTTGGTACGGATGCCCTGGAAGCCACCCAGGTCCTTCACGCGCTGGGCGTGCGCCGGGGTAACGGCAGTGGCAAGAGCGAGGGCGACGAGCGCGAGGAAGCGGCGGATCATGGGTCTGGCTCCGGCTCTTAGAAGGGGCTGATCACGGAGAAGAACCGGCTCAGCCAGCCCTGGCGGCTGGCGCGGGCGACGTCGCCCTTGCCGGTATAGGCGATGCGGGCATCGGCGACGCGCGTGGAGAGCACGCGGTTGTTCGCGTCGATGTCGGCAGTGCGGACGATGCCCTTGATCTGGACGAACTCGTCGCCGCGATTGAGCGTCACGCGCTTCTGGCCCTGCACCAGCATCGTCCCGTTCGGATAGACCGCGGCAACGGTGACGCTGATCTCGCCCGAAAGCGCGTTCGACTGGTCGGCGGCGCCGGTGCCGTTGAAGTTGCGCTTGCCGCTCACGCTGGCATCGCTTTCGTTGAACAGGGACAGCGCCCCGGTTTTCGGCGGCGCCAGGCTGAAGCCGCCCGAGCTGTCGAGCTTGGTGCCGGCCGACTTGGACGCCGCGGTCTTCTCGACCAGCAGGATCGTCAGCGGATCACCGACGCGGCGGGCGCGCATGCCCTCGTAGAGCGCGGCATAGCCGTCGTTCACCTGGAAGATGCCGCCATTGGCCGGCGGTGCCTGGGGCACCGGCGCGGGAAGCGTCGCGGAGAAATCCTCCTTGGGCTTCTTCTTGCCGCCGATGCCGAGGAACTGCGCCTTGGCGGGCGTGGCGGTGAACGCCATTGCGGCGGCGATCAGCGAACCGGTGGCGAGGCCTGCGAGAAACTTCATGGCGCGGCCCTCAGATGTTCTGGTTGACATATTTGAGCATCTCGTCGGTCGCCGAGATCATCTTCGAGTTCACCTCATAGGCGCGCTGGGTCTCGATCATGTCGACCAGCTCCTCGACGACGTTGACGTTCGACCCTTCGAGCATGCCCTGGCGGATCGTACCGCGACCATCGACGCCGGCATTGCCGAGCGCGACCGCGCCGCTCGCCGGCGTCTCGATCAGATAATTGTCGCCCACGGCCTGCAGGCCGGCGGGGTTGGGGAAGCTGGCGATCTGGACCTGGCCGATCTGGGTGAGATCGGTCTGGTTCGGCATCTGCGCCGAGACGGTGCCGTCGCTGCCGACGGTGACCGAGATCGCGCCTTCCGGAATGGTGACGCCCGGCATCACCTGATAGCCTTCGGACGTGACCAGCTGGCCCTCGGCCGAACGCGAGAAATTGCCCGCGCGGGTATAGCCCAGGCTGCCGCCCGGCAGCTGGATCTGGAAGAAGCCGTTGCCGTCGATCGCCATGTCCAGGCCGTTGCCGGTCGTCTGGAGCGAGCCCTGGGTCTCGATGCGCTGCGTGCCCTGGGTACGCACGCCGGTGCCGAGGTTCAGGCCGGTCGCGTATTTGGTCTCCGCGGTCGACGCAGCGCCCGGCGCCGTGACGACCTGGTAGGCAAGCGTCTGGAAGCTGGCGCGATCCTTCTTGAACGCGGTGGTGTTCACGTTCGCGAGGTTGTTCGAAATGACCCGCATGCGCGTGTCCTGGGCATCCAGGCCCGTACGCGCGATGTGCAATGCTGCCGAACCCATCGGTCTAACTCCTTATCAGGACGGCATCCGCATCAGCGATGCGGTGCTCTCGTCCATGGTCTTCGCTTCCTTGAGCAGGCCTGCCTGCACTTCGTAGGCGCGCTGGTTCTCGATCATGTCGACCAGCGCCTGCGTCAGGTTGACGTTGGATTGCTCGAGCGAACCCGAGGTCACCTTGGCGTCCATGTCCTCGGGCAGCACGCCGCCGCCCTTCACATGGAGAAGATTGTCCAGTCCCTTGGCAGTCTGGCTGCCGTCGGTGCTGCACAGCTTGATCTTGTCGATCGTCTGCGGCTGCGTGGCGTCGCCGCCGCGCGGCACGATCGAGACGGTGCCGTCCTCGGCGATCGTCACCTTGTCGGCGGGCGGCACGGTGATGGGGCCCCCCGACCCCATCACCGGGAAACCGTCGCCGGTTTCCAGCACGCCCGAGGGCGAGATCCGCAGATCGCCGCGCCTCGTATAGGCCTCGGTGCCGTCGGTCGCCTGGACAGCCATCCAGGCATCGCCGTTCACCGCAACGTCGAGCGGGTTGCCGGTCTGGACCATCGTGCCCTTCGTCCGGTCGAAGTCGTTGACTTCCTCCGCGGCGAACTGGCGCGAATCCAGGCCCGTACCCTGAAGGACCAGCCGGTCGAAGCTGACGCGCTCGGCGCGAAAGCCGATGGTCGAGGCGTTCGCGATGTTGTTCGCGATCGTCGCCTGCGACTGCATCTGGCTCCTGAGCCCAGACATCGCGGTGTAGACAAGCCGGTCCATATTCTACTCCTCCTCAGCCGATCAGATCAGCTGCGGATGTTGAAAATCGTCTGGGACATCTGGCTGGCGGTATCGAGCGCCTTGGCATTCGCCTGGAAGTTGCGCTGTGCCGCGATCAGATTGACCAGCTCTTCGGTGATGTCGACGTTCGAGCGCTCGATCGCGCCCGACATCAGGCCGCCAAAGCCGTTGGTGCCCGGCTCGCCCAGGCGGGCATCGCCCGAGAAGCCGGTGGCCGCCCAGGTCGAGTTGCCGAGCTGGCGCAGGCCCGCATTGTTGGTGAAGCTGGCCAGCACGACCTTGCCCAGTGCCTGGGTGTCGCCGTTCGAGAAGCTCGCGGTCACCGTGCCGTCGTCGCCGATGGTCACGCCTTCGATCTGGCCGACGGGCGAACCGTCCTGCTTGGTCGAGTTGAGGCTGAACGGCGAGCTCACCTGGGTGGTGCCGGCGGTGAGGTCGAGCTTGAGCACCTGCTCCGAGGTCGCACCCGGCGCCAGGAAGCCCATGAACGTGATCGGCGTGGTCGGCTCGGCGAGCTTGCCGGTGCTGTCGAACTTCAGCTCGAACTGCTTCATCGTGTTGGGGTCGTCGCCGGCGTTGAGCTGCTGGTCGCCGACGAACGAATAGACCTTCCAGGTGCTGGTCGCGTCGGTGTCGGTCGGCTTGGTCTCGCGGACGAAATAGTTGGTCAGCGTCAGCGCGTTGCCGTTCGCGTCATAGACCGTGGTCTGGACCGACTGGTTGTAGGTCGTCGGGTCGAAGCGGTCGAACTTGTACTCGGTGCTGTCGAACTTCGGATTGGTCGACGGGATCGCCGAGCCGGCGTTGAGGTTGAGGCCGAGCTTGACGTTCTCGGTCGCCTGCGGCGTGCCGCTGGTCTGCGGCAGGCGCAGGCTCACCGTCGACGAAAGACCGGTCGCGACCACCGCGCCCGAGCCGTCGACCGGATAGACCTGCAGCTTGTTGCCCTGCGCATCTACCACATAGCGGTCGGCGTCGACCTGGAAGCTGCCGTTGCGGGTATAGGCCACGCCGTTGCCGCTCTTCTCGTCGCCCTTGACGATGAAGAAGCCGTCGCCCGAGATCGCGACGTCGAGCGACGACGACGACTGGGTGAAGCCGCCCTGGCCGAACTGCTGGCGCACCGCCTTCACGACCACGCCCGAACCGACCATCTGGCTCGGGTTCATGTTCGCGGTCGACGCGATGACGTCGGCGAACTGGGTCGTGCTCTTCTTGAAGCCGTTGGTCTGCACGTTCGCGAGATTGTGCGAGATCGTCGACATGTCGGTCTGCGCTGCCTGCAGGCCGGAGAGCGAAGTGAAGAAGGACATTTTCCGTTACTCCTTGGAAAAACTGGTTCAGCCGACCTGCCAGACGGCGTCGGTGGAAACGTTGCCGATGCCGGGAAGCGTGAGGACGGGCTTGCCGTCCGATCCCATCGAGACGGCGGTGACCGGCGCCCAGACCAGCGGATAGGCCTTCACGCTGCCGGTGCCGTTGGTGGCGGTGACGCTGACGTTGAACGGCCCGGCGCCGGCGTCTTCGCCCGCATCGGTCTTGCCGTCCCAGTCCCATGCGACCGCGCCCGAGCTTTCCTTGCCCATCTCGATCGTCTTGATCGTGTTGCCGTCGGTGTCCTTGATCGTCACCGTGACGTTGGTCGCGTCCTTTTCCAGCGCCACGGCGCCGGCGAGGCCGCCGGTGGTGCGCGGATAGGCGGTCGAGCCCTGGACCAGCACGGTCTTGCCGACATAGCCGATCGCGTCGTTGAGCGTGGTGGTGCTCAGCTGGCTGGCGATGGTCTTCAGCGTCGAGCCCATCTCGGTGATGCCCGAGAGCGACGAGAACTGCGCCATCTGGGCGACCATCTGGCTGTTGTCGACCGGCTCGAACGGATCCTGGTTCTTCAGCTGCGCGGTCATCAGCGCAAGGAAGTCCGACACGTCCATGTCGGTCTTGCCGAGGCGCGACGTGTCCTTGGTGTCGAGCGTGGTGCCGCTGGTCGTGCTCGTGGTGTTGTACCGCGAGATGCCGAGTCCGGCGAGGGTAGTATCGAAGTCACTCATGATCAGCGGCCCAGCTTGAGGGTGTCGACGATGAGCTGCTTGGCAGTCTGCATCACTTCGACGTTGTTCTGGTAGTTCCGGGCGGTCTCCATCATGTCGACCAGCTCCCGGGTCTCATCCACGGCGGCTTCCCAGACATTGCCGTCCTTGTCGGCCATCGGGTTGCCGGGATCGTAGCGCTTGGTGGGGTCCGAGCCCGCGGTGACGACCTGCTCGACATCGACGGTCGACATGCCGCTCGCCTGGTCGAAGGCGGTGCGGAACACCGGCTTGATCGTGCGATAGGCAGCGTCCGGGCTCGATGCGACCGTGCCGACATTGGCCAGGTTCGAGGCCGTGGTGTTCATCCGCACCAGCTGCGCGCTCATCGCGCGGCCGGAGACCTGGAAGATCGAGAGGGGCTGGTCACCCATGTTATTCTCCCTTCAGCGCGCGCGTGATCTGGCCGATGCGGCCGTTCAGGAACGACAGCGTGGTCTGATAGGCGACGGCGTTTTCGGCGAAGGCGGTCTGCTCGGTGGTCAGCTCGACGGTGTTGCCGTCGGCCGAGGGCTGCAGCGGCACGCGGTAGAGCGTGTTGCTGTCGATCGCCGTGTCGATCGAGCCGCCCGCGCTGGTGGCGCTGTTGAGCGCCGCGCGGAAATCCACGTCCTTGGCCTTGTAGCCCGGGGTCGAGGCATTGGCGATGTTCGACGCCAGCATGCCCATGCGCTGCGAGCGCACGGCAAGCGCGGTGCCATGTACGCCGAAGAGGTTGTCACTAGGCATTGCACGTCTCCCGCACAAAAGTTCGCCGGGGTGGCTTGCGACCGTCTCTGCAACCGCCGTGCCAATTTGGCTGGGAGCGCGAAAAAACCGCCTTTCCCCTCAGGAGCGGCAAGCGGCGGCAAAGCTTTGCCGCTGTGTCGGCAGGCGGTTGCCGGTCTGCCGGGGCCGCTCTGCCGCCCGCTCTGCCGGATGCAATTGGCCCGCCTCTTGCACCCACACGGGCATGGATATGAATGCACTTCCCGCGCTGGGGACTTTCCTCGATCCGCTCGCTCTCGCCATTGTCGGCGGGGGGACGCTGGCGGGTGCCGTGCTGCGCACCGCATCGGGCGACCTCGCCCGCGGCGTCGCCGCGCTCGCCGTGCTGCCGCGCCGCCGCTTCGATGCGGAGGAGCTGGTCGTCCAGGTCGCGGCGCTTACCCGGATCGCCCGGCGCCACGGCGTGATCGCGCTCGACCGCTCGAAGATCGAGGATCCCGATGTCGCCGCCGCGGTCACCGCGATCGTCGACGGCGCCGACCCGCAGGATGTCGGCACGCTGCTCGAGCAGCGCCGCTGCACCCGCTTCGAGCGCCACCGCGGCGCCTGGGAGCTGTGGTCGGGCGCCGCCGAGCTCGCGCCCGCCATGGGCATGGTCGGCACGCTGCTCGGCCTGGTCGGCATGTTCGCCGCGATGAAGGACCCGCAGGCGATCGGCGGCGCGATGGCCGTCGCGCTGCTCGCCACGCTCTATGGCGCCCTGCTCGCCAATCTGGTGCTGCTGCCGATCGCCACGCGCCTCAAGCGCCGTGCGCGCCACGAGGCGCAGGAGCGCCTTCGCCTCCAGCCCGGGCTGGTCGCGCTGGCGGGGCTCGAGCCGAACAGCGGCCGGATCAAGGAGATCGCCGCGTGACCGGCAGCCTTTCCGTGTTCGACGAGGACGAGCCGGTCCGCGCGCCCTGGCTGGTGACGCTCGCCGATCTGTCGCTGCTGCTCGTCGGCTTCTTCGTCTTCCTCCAGGCGACCCAGGTCGACCCGGCCAGGCTCGCCGCGGGCATCCGCTCGGGCTTCGGCGCGCACGAGAGTGCGGCGGCACCGGCACCGATGCCGGTCGACCTCGCCACCGCCACCGGCTTCGCGCCCGGCTCGGCGCTGCCCGGCGAGGCGGCATCCGCGATCGAATGGGCACGCACCGCCGCGCGCGACCCGCGCACCCGCCTGCGCATCACCGGCGAAGTCGACGGCTCCCCGGCCGATGTCGATCCGGCGACCGGCAGCGGCCCGATCCTCGCCGCCGACCGCGCCCGCGCCGTCGCCGCGCTGCTCATCCGCCAGCACGCCATCGATCCGGCGCGCATCATCCTTTCCACCGGCCGCGGCCAGCGCCGCGCCGTCCTCACTCTCGGCTTCGAAGGAGACCGGCAATGATCCTCGCCCTCGCGCTCAGCCTCGCCGCCCAGGACTTCCAGTCCGCCGCCACGCTTGATGCCATCGTCAACCAGTTCACCGGCAAGGAGATCGGTCAGCAGGGCGGGGCGATCGCCCCGGTCGACCGCCGGCTGAAGCTTGCCGCCTGCGCCGCCCCCCAGCTCGAATGGCGCGGCGAGAGCCACGACGCCGTCGTGATCCGCTGCATGGCGCCCGCCTGGAAGATCTTCGTCCCCGTCGCCGCGGTGCCCCGGCCCCGGCCGGTGGTAGAGGCGCCGATGCCGGCGAACGTCGTCGTCCGCCCTGCCGCGGCGGTGAAGGTCGAGCCGGTGATCAAGCGCGGCGACGCCGTCACGGTCGAGGCCGGTGCCTCCGGCTTCTCGATCTCGCGCCAGGGCATCGCGATGAACGACGCCCCTCCCGGCGCCCGCCTCAGCGTCAAGGTCGACGACAAGCAGCCGCCGATCCAGACGATCGCGATCGAGCCCGGCCGCGCCCGCCTTCCGGGGTTCGGCGAGGACAATTGAAATTTTTCTGTAAAGCCTGCGCGCCTGCGGTCGTTTGAAGGACTGCAGGCACAGCAAGGATTGCAGGCAATGGTGGAATCAATCGGCACGAAGGCAGGCGCGGTCACCGACCGTCGCACTGTGCCCGTTGAACCTGCTGCAAAGGTGGCGGCGGTTCGTCCGATCGCAGACGACACGCCCGCGGTGCAGAGCGCCGCGGCGGAGCTGTCGGGCTTGGCAGCGGCGCAGCCCCCGGTCGATGCCGATCGGGTGGCGCGGATCCGCAAGGCCATCCACGACAACAAGTTCCCGCTCTCCCCCTCGACGATCGCCGACCGGCTGCTCGCCTTCAAGCTCGACTGGAGGTCCCGTGACGCGTCGTGATGCCCTGATCCAGGTGATCGAATGCCTCCATGCGGAGATCGCGGCGCTCAAGACGAACGACGTCGTGGCGCTGGAGGCGGCAACCCAGACCAAGCTGGCCGCGATCGACACGGTCGCGCTCTATGACGGCGAGGCCCCGGGCCCCGAGATCCGCGAGCTTGCCGCCGAGGCGCACAAGCTCAACGAGACCTGCCGCATCTATGTGAACCTGATGGCGGCAAATGTTCGCCGCCGCCTGCAAGTTCTTTCCGGTCAGCAGGCGCCGTCCTACAAGGCTGCAGGCTACGCGCTCGCCTGAACGGCGTGCCTAACCCCCGTTAACCAGAACTGGCACGGTCCTTGCTCCGATAGCCCCGAATAAGGGCAATCCGGGTCAGGACTAGATGAGCGTCACTTCGGTCAACTCCAGGGCAAGCGTCCAGACGGCGATCGCCACGGCGAGCCGCAAGACCGGCATCGACTTCAACTATCTGCTCGGTCAGGCGCAGGTGGAAAGCGGTCTGAAGGCCAATGCGCGCGCCGGCACCTCGTCGGCGACGGGTCTCTACCAGTTCATCGAGCAGAGCTGGCTCGGCGTGGTCAAGCAGCACGGCGCCGAGCATGGCCTGTCCTGGGCTGCCGACAGCATCAAGCAGACCGGCAATGGCCGCTATGTCGTCAGCGATCCCGCGGCGCGCACCGCGATCCTCAACCTTCGCAACGATCCGCAGACCGCCGCGCTGATGGCTGCCGAGCATGCCGCCGACAACAAGGCGTCGCTCGAGGACAGCCTGGGCCGCCCGGCGACCGGCACCGACCTTTATATGGCGCACTTCCTCGGCCTGGGCGGCGCGGACAAGTTCCTGAGCGCGATGGCGAGCAATCCCGATCGCACCGGCGCCTCGATGTTCCCGGCGGCCGCGCGCGCCAATCGCAATGTCTTCTACAGTTCGAACGGCCAGCCGCGCTCGCTTTCGGAAATCTACAGCCGCTTCGCCGGCAAGCTCGACCAGGGTGCCGCCGCGGGTGGCGCCACCGGGCTCGCTTCGGACGGCGATGGCTTCGATACCGGGTTCGACGCGGCGTCGCGCGCCTGGAGCGCCGGCGACAATGAAGTCGTGCTCGGCAACGGTGCAGTCGATAACGATCGCCACTGGGTGCAGAACACGCTGGCCCAGCTCAACGTCTCGCGTCCCGCCGGCGCCGCCGCGACCGATCCGCTCGGCCGGCGCATCGATCCGCTGCGGCCGACGCCCGAGAACGCCCGCCTCGCCTATCTCATGCTCGCGAATCTGGGAGCGTAACCCCTCGTGTCCGCAATCACGCTTCCCGCGGGCGCCGCGCCCGCTCTGAAGAGCTTCGCGCTGCCCGGCGCGATCCTGCTGCTCGTCGCGCTGATGGTGGTGCCGATCCCGGCCTTCCTGCTCGACGCCTTCTTCATCCTCAACATCATGATCAGCCTCGCGGTGCTGATGGTGGCGCTGAACGCGCAGAAGCCGCTCGACTTCTCCGCCTTCCCCACCGTGCTGCTGTTCGCCACGTTGTTCCGCCTCGGCCTCAACGTCGCCTCGACGCGCGTCGTGCTGGTGCATGGGCATGAGGGCGAAAGCGCTGCCGGCCATGTGATCGAGGCGTTCGGCACCTTCATGATCGGCGGCGACTATGTCGTCGGCCTGGTCGTGTTCGCGGTGATCGTGATCATCAACATGATCGTCGTCACCAAGGGTGCGGGCCGCGTCTCCGAAGTCAGCGCGCGCTTCACCCTCGATGCGTTGCCCGGCAAGCAGATGGCGATCGACGCCGATCTGAACGCCGGCCTGATCACGCCGGACGATGCCCGCGCCAAGCGCCTCGAAGTGTCGACCGAAGCCGATTTCTACGGCGCGATGGACGGTTCGTCCAAGTTCGTGAAGGGCGATGCGATCGCCGGCCTGCTGATCCTCGCGATCAACGTGATCGGCGGCCTGATCCTCGGCGTCGCCAGCCACAAGATGGCGGTCGGCGAAGCCGCCTCCACCTATGTCCTGCTCGCCATCGGTGACGCGCTGGTCGCACAGGTGCCGGCGCTGCTGCTCTCGATCGCCGCCGCCGCCATCGTCACCCGCGTCAAGTCGAGCGACGATCTTGCCGGCCAGATCGGCAGCCAGTTCGCCAGCCACAAGACCTGGACTCCGGTCGCGGTCATCCTCGGCCTGCTCGGCGTGTTCCCGGGCATGCCGCACTTCCTGATGCTGCCGGCCGCCGCCGCCGCGGGCTATGCCGCCTGGCATCTGCGCAAGGTCGCCAACCGGCCCAAGCCGGTCGCGGTCGCCCCGGCCGAGCCCACCGATCTGTCGAAGATCGGCTGGGAGGAAGTCACCGACAACATGCAGGTGATGCTCGACATCGGGTACGGCCTGGTGCCGCTGGTCGACGAGCGTCGCGGCGGGCCGCTGATGGGCCGCATCACCGGCGTGCGCCGCCAGCTGTCCAAGGATCTCGGCTTCGTCGTGCCCCAGGTGCGCGTGCGCGACGATATCAACCTGGCGCCGTTCACCTATCGCATCGTCATCGGCGGCGTCGTCGTCGCCGAGGACAATGTCTCGCCCGACGAGATGCTGGCGATCGACACCGGCCAGGCCTCGGGCCGCATCCATGGCAAGCAGGTCAAGGATCCCACCTTCGGGCTCGATGCGATGTGGATCGCCTCGGGCGATGCCGATGCCGCGACCGGCCTTGGCTATCTCGTCGTCGATCCGGGCACCGTGGTCGCCACCCACCTCAACCAGTGCCTGATCCAGAACGCCACCGATCTGCTCGGCCCCGACGAGGTCCAGGCGCTGCTCGACGGGCTCAAGGAGCGCTCGGCCCAGCTGGTCGCCGCGCTCTGCCCGGCGCCGCTGCCGCTCACCACGCTCACCCAGGTGCTGCGCGGCCTGCTCGCCGAGAATATCTCGCTCAAGGAGTTCCGCCGTATCGCCTCGGCCATCGCCGTCGCGGCGCAGCGTACCCTCGACGCCGAAGAGCTGATCGAGCTGATCCGTCCGGAGCTCGGCCCGCTGATCATCCAGCGCCTGTGCGGCGTGCGCGAGCCGCTGCGCGTGATGACGCTTGAGGGGCAGCTCGAAGGGTTGCTCGGCCAGGCCGTCCGCTCGGACCCGTCGAAGCGCCACACGATCGAGCCCGATCTCGGTCGCCGCATCGCCGATGCGCTGCAGCGCGCCGCCCAGCCGATGATCGCCGAGGCGAAGCCCTTCGCGCTCGTCGTCCAGCCGTCGATCCGCATCGCGATCCGCAAGCTGATCCGCAACGTCCTGCCCGACACGCCGGTGATGAGCTTCTT
>Ga0164294_10000523_pt1 | contig 36880 bp, 21 predicted proteins | sample GEODES005metaG_FD_111479 | JGI IMG/M metagenome (GOLD analysis project Ga0164294, IMG submission 111479) | Oligotrophic lake water microbial communities from Sparkling Lake, Wisconsin, USA - GEODES005 metaG | ecosystem: Environmental > Aquatic > Freshwater > Lake | place: USA: Sparkling Lake... | reverse complement strand
GCGCATTGCTCCGTTTACCGACGTTCCGATCATCTTCACATCGAACATTACCAAGCAGCGTATTTTGAAAGCGTTGGAAGCAGCTTTGGAAGTTTATGAGAATCGCTTGCAGCACTTCTCAACCTCTAAGTTGAACGACATTATGCTTCCAATTATTCAAGCCTATCCGCCACCGGTTGTGAAGGGCAAGGAAGTAAAGATTAAATACATTACTCAGCTTCCAACGAAGAGTCCGGCTATTGCATTTTTCTGCAACACTCCTCAAAACGTTGTGTCTTCTTACCAGCGCTTCCTCGAAAACAAGCTCCGCGAGAATTTCCGATTGACGGGGGTTCCGGTGCGCTTATATTTTAGACAGAAGTAATGTGGCGTAACCACGAATGTGGCAAAGCCACGAATGCCGTAGGCGAATGCTCCGCGAATGTCTTCGACTGATTTTAATTACGCAGTAGGAATTACGAAGTAGGAATAAAATCTTCGATTTTCCAATTACGTAGTAGGAATTACGAAGTAGAAACAACGCAGTTCCAACAACGAAGTTCCTACAACGCAGTTCCCACAACGCAGTTCACCGTTCCTAATTAAACATCTCCAATCGCCTCTCCAAAAAGAACGCAAACCAATCGTGGTAGTTGCGATACGCATGCCATTTGGTGCTGCGACGAAGAATAAAGTTTTGGACTTTTTCTACTTCTTCCACCGAGTGAATGCGTGAGGGCAGGAGTTTGCTGAAGGTGGGTTTGGTGAAGATTTTTTCCACTTGAAGGCTTTTGAATTCGGTTCTTTCATCGTTTTCGAAGAAGCATTCTTCGACAATGAATTTCTGATTCGAATCGCCGGTATATTACATTTACTTAATTCATTGACTTAGAAGACTGTTTAAAAGGTGTTTTTCGGGTTAATCAAATTCAATAGCCCGTTTGTGAAATATGAAAAATCTCTTATCGGATTACTTTTATATTTTGAGATACGTTGAAGTAAATCATCTGAGGTAATGTTTCCCCTGTGAGCCGCCCAATTGCGGAGTTGATTGAGTTCTCTAAACCATTTTTTACCATTATAGAAAACATCTTCATCTCGCTTGCTTGCAACCATCAAATAAAACACAACTTCGAATTTCTTGGAAATGGACCAACCATTTTTTTTGAAGTAATTCAACTCGTCCACTTCTTCATCTTTTCTATTTATATACTTCGGAAAAATCACTCGTTCTATGGTTGGGTTTTCTTCAATTCTTTTCCGATAGGCAATTGTGCTTTTTTGTAATTTGAATGTCTCCCATTTTTCAGAAATTGCATTTGTGAAGATGAAGTTGGAAATCTCTTCAACTTGCTGAAAACAATGCAAAATGAAGAGTTTTAAATTCCCATTCTGCCTGGCTTTTTCCATTTTCACGAAATCTATTTTTAGTTTTTCAGATAAATCAGGGAACTGGAAGTTGGCATAAGATTTTTCTGCATAGTCGTTTAGTACATCTTCTACGCAATGATTATAGACAGTCCGGATTTTAGGGTGTTCATTGAGAATGTTATGCTCACTATTTTCTTCAATGAGGGAAAAAAGTTCGTCATAAAGCCATTCGTTTCCAGGTTGCTTTGAGAACTCAACAATAAATTTTGCAAGGCCTTGAAGCTTTTCGTGGTCGGTCATGGCTTAATTTTTTAGATATATTTTCATGGCTTCATCTATTCCTTGTTTAAGCAAGATATTTAATATTTCGTCAAGCTCAGAAGGCTTTGTTTTATTAATCTTCGGTTTTATATCGAATGCTTTTAAATATCTTTTTTCCAAGCATTTTGAAACAGAATCCTCCTTTCCTCTTACCATTTGAAGGTATTGAATTTTACCATTGAGGATATTCCGAAGATTAATGCTTTCAACAGACTTGTTTGGACGGTCTTTTTTGGTGTCTCGCACGTAATTTAAAGTAGCTTTTTCAAGGCCATATCTTTCTATGAGGTACAAATACATCCTGACTTTTTTTATGTATTGCTTAGTTACATTGAGTTTCTGATTCACAACAATTCCAGTTACCTCTTGGCGGAATGATTTGTGTTGAATGCGAGTCTTCGCTTCTTGAATCTCAAATTTTTGACTGTCGCATATTATACGTTTCAATTCACTTTTGAAATCATTTAGCTGAAAAATGTTGACCTCAGCTGAAAAGGTAAGATCATCGGCATATCGAGAATAGGTAGCATTAAATCTTTTGGCTAACCCAGAGAGTTTTCTGTCTAAATGTCGACAAAGGATATTTGTAAGTACTGGCGAAGTAGGAGCTCCTTGCGGCAGAACATAGCGATTAGAATCCTCATCTTCGCTTAATTTGAATGTGCAAAGCCCGGCAATTAGAAATGCAATCTTTTCATTGGAAGTAATGTTCAGGTCGCTGTCCATAAGCGCATATTTAACCTGCATTCTAGAGAATGAGTGAAAAAAATCTTTCAGGTCAGTATTGTAAACATACTCCTTACCAATGTGAAGTGAGGCATTGTCAGCAACGCTCTTTTTTTGCACAAAACCGAAAGCCGCGTTGTGAATCGGATAGGCAATTTGTAAAAAATCTGAAATTGATTTTTGGATGGCTTTCAAGCCATTTACTGGAGCGTTTATTATACGGTCCTTGCCGTTTTTCTTCTTGATGTGAAAAACACGATATCTATTCGGACAAAACTTATCTGAAGAATAGTAATTCAAGCTTTTTTCCGAAATCATTAGACCCTTGTCTTGATGCAAGACTGTCTGTGTATTATTCAGAAGAGCTGCAAGTTCTTTGGCAGAACTTACTTCTTTGAATTGGGCAACTAATTTCTCTTTTTGAATTTGGTCTATCATATCTTTTTTCAAATAAAAAAGAGGTCCTCGGTAATGATTCTATTTGTATGAATATTCTAACTAAAAAATTAAAATATATTAAAACTCAAAATTTCTAAAAAGAAATAGAGTCTAAACATTCATCCCAGCAAGCTGGGAAAACATACCGATCTGATTGCGAACAATCCAGTATGCGACTTCAATCTTTTTTAACCGAGGACCTCAAAGAACTACTTCGCAAAGAAAACTTCTTTCTTTGCAGATTTAATGCACAATGGTATTATTTTAATAATTCTTTCGGGGAAATAATCTTCAAATCAATTCCAAAAGAGAGGAGAACCGAAATTAACTCATTGTTCTTCTTTACGAATATAGAAGTTTCAGACGTTTTTTGATCAATCCAAGTCATTGGTTTTTGAGATGCGTGAATAGGCTTGGTTTCCACATAGTGCCCTCTTCCATTTAAAAAACGCATTTTAATCTCAACAGGCTCTTCCTTTAGATTATTTGTTACTCCAATGATGTCTGCAAAATATTCTTCCTCCCAGTCAATCTCTTTCTCGAAATATTTAGCTTTTTTAATTGGCTTAAATTTTTGGATTCGATCCAAGGGGAAAATTCGAACTTGTTTCTTTTCTTCATCAGGAACAGCAACGAGAAACCATCTTTGATTGAATTCTTTGAGATATTGCGGATGAGCGATGTGCTTTTGTACATTTTCATCTCCAAACTTTTGATATTCAATTTCTAAAACATCTTCAGATTTGATGCTTTGATAAATTGGAAGCAAGTGTTCTCGCCCCTTCAAAAAAGGGTTGGATCCGATTCCAATAATTTTTCGAGGCAGTCGCGAATTGTCTGCCGTTAGCTTTAGAGTATCTAAAGTATTCAGTATGTGATTCATTTCCGGATTGTCTGCGTATCCTTCAAGTAATGAAATCAGCGATTGAATGCCTTCTATTTGAATGTCCGATAAAGGAGAATTGATGATAGAGTAGGAGATGTCTGAATAACGGTAGATACGTTTCTTTCCAATTTTATCTTCTATCAGGTCTATACTCCAACCTTCTTCACTTTGCATGTGGGCAATATCATATCTTAATTGACGCAGTTGCACAATGGAAGCATTTCCTTCTGTTAATTCAATTCGTCGATTGATCTCAACAAGTAATTCATCGATAGTAAAATCACGTGCGGTGTTTCGAAAGCAATCATCTAGAATGCGATATCGAAGCATGGGGTTTTTGGTTACTGGCATGGTTTGCGTAATGAGGTTTGATAAATATACTTATGATTAATCGATGTTCCAATAAGCGTCTGCATCTCCGCCGAATACGTCGTTTATGTCTTGATCACTCCAACCCATTTCGTCTTGAGCGTATGAGCCGTTGTAATCGTCGTAGGTTCTTCGTTCATAGTCGTCAAAATTGTAGTCATTTGAATCTGATGCGTCGGATATTTCAGATCGTTTTTGATCTAAGGCAAGAGTTGCCTCTTCCGAAATTACCAATCCAGAATTTGCTCGCAATTGTTCTATCGCTTCTTCAGAGACATAGAAATGGTCGAGGTTGATTATGCACCAATTGATATAATTGGGATCTGTTTTGGCAATGTCTTCGAGGATTGAGCCATTGTACTTGCCGAATTTTAGTAGACTGTTTTGGGTGTATTCTTTCATGGTTTTAAGCAGCGGTTAAAGAGTAAGAGTATTGATTCACGATTCTCAAATTGTGTGTTTTAGATTTTGCTTCTTTGCAAAGTCTTTTTGATTTACGTTTTATGTTTTTGACAGCGTCATTATTTCTGTAGGCAGTAATTATGGCACCGTCGCCTGCAACTAGAATGATTAAGTCTTCAAGTGAGGATTGTCTGTCGGGTTGGTAGAAAGTTCGAATGTCTTTCTTGGGGATGAACATGAAGCGCATTCCTTGCTTGTAAATAGCGTTGCCGAAGTTTAATACTTGGTCAACATCCCATGCGCTGATAGCGCGTTGTTGACATCTGTTCTGAGCGTGTGTTGTTGTTTTCATTACGATGGGTTTTAATTACATCGCAAAGATTAACGGAATGTGTGCAGAGGTCGTGCACACTAAAAAGATGTTTTTGAAGTGTTCTCTAGATCATCATTGTACAATTGAATCTCTATGGCAAAGGCTCTGTCCAAATAATCAATTCTTACCCATGTTGCATCTTCAGAATCGATAAGATACATATAACAAGTATTGCCGCGATTATCAATAGATTTCCAACGTTCAATACTAGTATCAATTTTTTCGTACTCACTATTAATGTAACGTGTTGTTTGATATGGGTGATAAATGGTTACGGTGTCTTTGTGCATTTCCACGTTGATATCTAGGAATTTATTCTCGCCCCAGATATATTCATTAGATTCTTCTTCGAGATATGCAAAGGCTATTGACACTCCATGAAAAATACTGCTTTGAGCATCTGTGAATAGAGAGGCGAGAATAATTAGAAATGTTAGGCTTTGTCTTTTCATGGTGCTTATTGTTTGATTCAAAAATCAATAGCACCGATGCAAGGGAAGTGCACGGGATGACCCGGTGTTTTAGAACTGTCACAAAAAAAAAGTTTCTGAATTAAGATTTGAAGAACTCAAACTCAAACTATCGCAGTACAATCTGAAGTATTTGTTTAAGGTTTGCTCAAAAGCATGTGAATTTAGATAGTTTCGATTTAGGCTATTGCAAGAAAGTAGTTTAAGTATTTATTGGTAGTTTGCTGGTTATGTCATCATTATTTTTTTATCTTTAAGACAATTGGTAAATAAATTCTTTATATTCGGTTGTATGAAACGAACTAGCGCTAACCGCATGAATAAGGCTAAAAAAAACATTCTGACATAGAGACAAATTGCAAAAAAAATAAGAGAAATAAAGCGATTAGTCAACCTACTTAAACCATCGAAAAAAGTAAATGAAAGATAAGTTTTTACAAAATATTTGGCAAATACATACAGATGTTCAAGAACAAATGATGCGTTTACGTTCTGTTCCTATCTATGTAATTCCTGATTCTGTTAAAATTGTTGGCGAAAAACTTTATTTGAAGGCAGATGAGAATGATAGGTTAGATAAAATTCTTCATGAAATAGCAAGAACATACAATATATCCATAAATGAAATAAATACAAAAGAAGGATTATTCTTTGCTGATGCTGGTGTTGTAGAAAAAACATGTAGAAGAAAGCGAATAGAGCTCATTGAAAGGTCAGCATTAAACTTTCTCTCATCTTCTTTTATGCCGGTTGTTGATGGTTATATTTTTTGTAAGGATAAAAATCAAAAGATATCAAATGAGATAATAGAACGACTTTTAAATGATAAGTTCCCTTCCTTAAATATCAAAAGAGATTTAAACAATCAAACTATATATTTTAGTCAAGAATTTGAAACACTTGAACAAGGTATTCACATAAGGGATATTATTCAAAATGAATTGAATGAATTATTAAATTTCAATCTAGAATTTAGTATCTCTTCTTTTCTTAGTAATCAGGTCAAGATTATCTTCGATATAGACAAAAAAGCTAAGAAAGATTCTCAGGCAGCTGCTGTGAGAGAGGTTAATGGGTCTGTGTTTTATGCTGAAAAAAATGAATTTGGTAAATTAATTAAGATAAATTACCCCAATTTGATTTTTGATATTTCAGGAGATAATATTGAAAAAACTAAACTGCTGTTTGAATCGAAAACAGTTAATTTAATCGAGCCAAATTTATCAGGTGATATTGAAAAGATAACTAGATTAAGACATTCGCTTTCTAATATTTTAGACGGAGTAAATCTTAGAAATCCTAATTTAAGAGAATTTATTTTTGATGCAAGCAAGGCGAAACAGATAGATTTTTCACAAGTAGATGTCAACAAGGAATTATGTTGTGAAGATTTTGATGATTTTAGAAGTCATATTCTGAATCATCGAATAAATGAATCACAAATTGAAGCAGTGATAAAGACTTTATTATCAGAGGATCTAGCCTTGATACAGGGACCTCCAGGAACTGGCAAATCTACAGCTATTGCTGAGATCATTTGGCAGCATATTCGAATAAACCCCCGAGAGAGAATTTTGCTTACTTCTGAGACAAATTTAGCGGTAGATAATGCAATGGACAGATTAGTCAATAAATATCATAATCTGGTCAAACCAATCCGCATTGGCAATGAAAGTAAAATGGAAACAGAAGGTCGCCAATTCTCACTGGAAGTTTTGAAGAGATGGGTGGATAATGAAAATTTCGAGATTGTAGAATCTGAGAATAGTTTAGACGCAGATGAATGGCAGCAGAAAATAGTATTAAAGAATTGGATAGATAATATTCAGAGAAGAATCGTTAAATCAGAGTTAACTGATGATATTTTTAATCTTTGGAATAATACACTTTCAAATCCAACCAAGGAAATTCGAAAAGTTTTTTACGACAATTACGTCAAAAATTGCAATTTAATTGGCGCTACATGCAGTTCTATTGCAGAAAAGAGTTATTTAAAATCTGATTTTTTTTCAAAGAAGTATAAAAAGAAAGTTTCCATTGCATCACCTTTTTTTAAAACATATCAAGAAATATTTGGGAGACATAAGAGTATAGAGTTTACAACTGTAATTCAGGATGAATCAAGTAAAGCAACACCAGCAGAAATTTCATTGCCATTAATATATGGGAAAAAGAGTATTGTTATTGGTGATCATCGGCAACTTCCGCCAATGCTGGACAAAGAGGAATTTATGCTCTCACTTGATTTCTTATTAGATAGAACAGAAAATGAATTAGAAGCAAAGAAGATTAGGGAATTGAAAGTTTTTGTTAAACAGCATTTCAATGAATTGGAGATTTCACATTTTGAGCGTCTTTTTAATAGAATTGATGTCAGTTTAAAAGGTGTTTTCAATCTTCAATATCGTATGCATCCAGATATAAATGATGTCATCAAACAGTTTTATATAGAAGATGGTGGTTTAGAGTGTGGTCTAACAAATCCGATTGATTTAGGGGTAGACAACCCTGATATTATTAATCCATCATCGCGTTATCACGGCATTGAAACAAATGACTTTATTTCAAAAGAAAATCACGTAATCTGGATAGATACAGATTCACCTGAATTATTAGATGGTACTTCGCGCATAAATTATGGAGAAATAGAGGTTATTCGGGAGGTTTTACTTCAATTGAAAGAATCAGATTCGTTCCAACGGTATCAATCACTTTGGGAATCTCCTGAAGAGAAACAAATAGGAGTTATTAGTTTTTATGGAAAACAACTCAAATTGCTTCAGGATTTGAATAATGAAAAGGAGTTGAAAGATATTCCAATTCGAATTAGCACCGTAGATCGTTTTCAAGGAATGGAACGAAATATTATTATTGTATCAATGGTAAGAAGCAATCGAATTGCAACGCACGCCAAGCAAAAGCCAGATTTTAATTTGTATCCCGAACTTGGTTTTCAGAAACAGGAAAGTTTAGGATTTGCCCAGTCGCCAAATCGCCTGAATGTTGCATTATCTCGAGCAAAGAGATTACTTATAATTGTAGGGAACAGTCAATTGTTCAGACAAAAGAATATTTATGATAATGTTTTCAATGTTATACAAGACAACCCTAACAGTAAAATCATAAAATATAGCTCTTTCGATTATACAAGTAAGATACCGACCCCAACAGCATTAATAAATCGTTCTTTAAATCTTAATACTAGGGATATAAAGAAAAACGAAAGTCATTTGCGAAATATGGATACTTGGTTTACCGAGAATAAAGAGAGTCCTAAAATCGCAGTATTGGAGTTGTCAACTAAAGCCGTTAAAATGTTATTAGCTGACCAAGAAAAATTGTTCTCTAATGGATTTGATTTCAGTTGTTTTGTGCGAGATGCTCAGAAAACAGAAACAGGTAATGGATTGGATGTAAATAATAGAATGAATTTGTCGTATTTCAAAAGTCGTGTTTTACCCGCTATTCAAAAACGCGTGGAAATAATAAAACAGAATAACGTTGATGTGCTTTATTGTGTAGCTACAGCTGCATATAGAACTGCAAGCAATAGAGAAGATATTGTAAAAGTGATAAAAGAAAAAACGGGCGTAAATGTTAGGATTTTGTCCAAGAATGAAGAAGCGGAGGCAACTTTTTGGGCCTATTCTTTTTCTACAAGATACCGGGATAATTTTATTAGAGCCAAGAATATAGTAATGATAGATCAAGGTGGTGGCTCCACGGAAATTGCGATTTTCAAAGATCAAAAACTTGTAAAATCAAATAGTTTTGAAATTGGCACAACAGTTTTGAAAAATTTATTTTTTCAAAAAGATAAAAGCATTTCTGTTGAAAAGGCTTTAAATCAAATAGATAAGGAGTCAACAGATAGGATAAAAATATTGTTACAGAATTTCTATTTAGACTATATTGCCGACGAAACATACTGTGTATGTGTAGGTACTGCAATAACTGAAGCGACTCCAGGTAAAGGAAGCAAAGGAAAACATGATAAGATTCTAACTCGTGAGAACCTGTTGAATTCGATAGAACGATATACCAATAATTTGAAAGATAATTATGAAAATATTGGTGTTATAGAAAGAAAAACTCTCTCAAATAATGATTTCGAAAGATTGGTTGTTTCAAGATTAGGATTACCATTAATCCTAGAATTTATGAATCACTTTAATATTAATTCCTTAAATGTAAGTGGCACGGGATTATGGTATGGAATATTTTTCAAAGAACTTTATAAGATTGACTAATAATGATTTGGCAGGATATAGTAAATAATTCTGAGCTTGTTTACGCCTCAACTATCGAGGATAAAGGTTTTCGAACTTGGAGTTTGAAAAAAACAATTTGTAATGTTTCATTTTATGAAACTTACCCTCTTGAAGATACTGAAAGAATTGTTTGTGGCATTATTCATTTAAATAATGGTATTGTTGAACAAAAAAAGATAGCTTCAATTTTAGGCTTTAATGTAGTTGACAATTTTGAAGTGATCCCAAAGCGATATGCAGATAAAGCCGAATTAGATGTTTTCCATGAAATAATTAAATCTACTTTAAATTGGGGTTTGGTTGAGCAAATATCGGATGTTGAACAGAATGTTTTTTTTAAGTTAACCGATTTGGGATGCAGAGCGATTGCCATGGGAGAAAAGTATAGATTTTACTCCGGTCGGAAAGTATTATTAGAAAATTCAAGTATTAGGCCTTCTTCATTAAAGAAGAACCTATTTTTCCCATTTTATTCAGCTTTTGGAGAGTATTCTGATATTTTGGAGAAATCACAAGTTAATTACGAACAAATTAAATTAATTGAAGTTTTCGAAATTGAGGAGTCAGAACTAGTTAGGCGTCATGAATTACAATCAAGAGATCATTGTCAAATATATAAATCAGAAGTGACGGGTTATTTTGATTTTGCAAGTTTCCAGGCTGATATTCGACTCTTCAGAAACGGTTCTGAGTACTTCCCGATAATATTTCAGAATAATCAAATTTGTATTGAAGCAACTGAATTACTCAATAGTTTGGATAATTCAGATTTAAAAGAGAGGAAAAAAGAATGGGGATTGTATTTAAAGTTAATCAAAGATCCTAATGCGTCACTAGATTTTAATTCATTAGTTGTTTTTGAAGATTTATTGGAATTTGATTCTCTTGTAAAAGATAGCCGACTTTGCTGGAGCGATGGAAAAGTGTTTAATTTCATTGCTGACAGAGCAAACGCAAACCAATGGTTCGGTATCTCAAATCATTGCCCAATAAGTATACTAAAGCAGTTTTTAGAAAAATATAGAGACAAACTTGATTGGGGTATATTATCTCTGAGGATTGATGATGATTTTTTGATGCAAAACGCAACAAAATTCCCTTGGAATTTTGAGATAATATCTTCCAAAGAAAACACAAACATTGAGGTTATTAAGTTTTTATTACTTATTCCAGAAATAGGCGGTCAGGAATGGGATTGGAATAGAATAATGCCACTATTTGATTTAGATTTTATTAGCAGCAACATTAGTGCAATAGATTTTGAATTGTCTGAACTTACCAAAGCAAATGTCGAATTTGTAATGCCTCTGCTGGTTAATCATCCATCAAAACGATGGGATTGGTTATATGTATCAAGTAATTATGACTTGAACTATATTTTAGATAATATAATTAATTTTAGTAATTATTTACACCTAAAAAATGTAATAAATCGCGCTTTTATATCTGAAAATCACGTGAAGCTGTTCTGTGAGTCCTCTGACTTTTTCATGGTGTTACAAGGGGCAAAGAAGTCATTTTTAAGAGATTATCAGGCGAATCAAGCAGATTATTTTTGGACAGACCAGCTTATTGATTTTTTAGAATGCACAGAGTATTTAAAGTGGGAAAGTGGTGCTTATATTTTAGGATTTGAATGTAACCCCAACACAGACTGGAATGCGGAATTTTTTTATAAATACAATTCGAAAATAAAAACACAGAAAGGTTTCAATTTTGTTTCAGCACACATCTCAGATAGTCGAATTGTTATTGATTTTTCTGATTTTAATTGGAATTGGGATGTAATTTCAGAAAACGCCAATTTAATTACCGATATTGATTTTTTACTTTCAGTTAAGGAAAAACTTAATTATAGCATCTTATTGAAAAGCATATCGAGTCAAACATTGGAGAGAATTTTTGATTCTGCGAGTTTGTTGCCTTATTTGCAAACGAACAAAGAGTGTTGGCCAGACGTTACTGAAAGAATAACAAAAGAGTTTGTTATTAGAAATATTGATTATGATTGGGATTGGTCTATTCTTACAAGACGTTTTTGCTCTACATTCAACATTGAAGAGCTTGGAAATGCTAATTGGGTGTCTAAATGGGATTGGAGTTACTTAACCCAATACCTGGAATTGAATCTAGTAGTCGCGAAATTAGATTTATATATTCAATTTTGGGATTGGGAATTTATTTCAAGAAATATTAATAAGTCTTTTATAATAACGAATTTACGAAAGTATAAGGAATGGTGGAAGTGGAGTATTCTGGTGAATGATCGCCTAGCAAAGGAAGATTTTGCACTTGATAATATTTTGTATGAGGCGGCTTATTGCATATCATTTCTCGAAAGCGAACAAAAGTTGCAATTGTGGCAGATGATTACACGGAAATTCAGTTATTCAGATTTAGTAGAATTGATTCCCCAAAACTTTAAAGTGGGATTTTTTTTCTGGGATTTTACCTTTTTCTATGATATGCCTGATTTCTCCGTTTTAAGATATATACAAGAATATGCAGAATACACTGATTGGAAAATAATATCTGAATCAGGAAAGTTAGATAAGGAATTTAAGTTCGATTCTAAATTAACAAATGAAAGAGTTTGGCTAAATTTTATAGTGCGGAAATTGGATAATCCAAAGTATAAATGGGATTTTGTAGGCCTTTCAAAGTTGGGGTCAATAAACAGTAGTTTTGATATTCTGAAAAAGTATAAAGATAGATTTGATTGGAATATTTTATCATTAAATAGTAAGTTTTTCAGACGTTTAGATAAAAACAGTCGGAATATCCAGGTTTTTCATAAGTTAATCAATTTTCAACTGCTTTCTCAAAAAATAGATGCGGGGTTAACAGAGAGAGTAGTTTTTAAATATTTGGAAAAAGATTGGGATTGGTTTGCTCTGACTCTCACAATATCGACCAAGACATTAGAATTTTTCAAAGAACAAAGGGACAAATCTTGGGATTGGCATGGCCTTTCAGGCAGGCAGGATATTCTTTTCGATAACGACACTCTACTTGATTTGGCAAATAAAGATTGGAATTGGGATGCAATTTCAAGTAGAACGGATATTAAATTTACTGAAGAATTTGTAATTAAATTATTTGATAAGCCACTTAATTGGTATTTAATTTCTCAGTGCAAAACTTTCGTTCCTAATGCAAAAACACTTGCACTATTAAAAAATCAAAATCTAGATTGGCAGGCAATTTCAAAAAACACAAACCTTTCCTCTGAAATTATTTGGGATTATAAGAATAGATTAGATTGGCTATGTGTAACTAGAAATTCGATAGTAAATATTTCTGAAATTGAATTTTTAAAAAGATATCAAGATTATGTGGATTGGAATTATATTTCTAAGTCAGTCAAATTCTCGGTTTCTTTAGAGTCTTTGAAATTATTTAAAGATAAATTGAATTGGTTTGAAATTCATTCGAGAAATGACTTTAAAATCACTGATGAAATCCTATTTTTATTTTCGGATGTTTTAAATTGGTCAAATATATCGGAATCAATGGATATTCAATTTTCAGAGGAACTTATTGAAAAGTTCAGAAAAAATTGGGATTGGCAGTTGTTAAGAAAGAATCCGCAAATAATCGACAAATTTGAACATACTTTAAATAAATACAAGGCGGAAATTAATTGTGTTGAATTTATTGAGCAATTTCCAATACAACCATGCATTTATCATTTTACTCATTTATTCAATGCCATAGATATTATTAAGGATAGAAAAATATTGAGTCGAACAAAAGCGGACGGCCATTTTTCAAACGCCGCTGGAAATATTGTAACACGAAGAGATACTGCGCATCAATTTGCTCGTTTTTATTTCCGAGCAAAAACACCAACCCAATTCTATAATGAGTGCCTAGGTCATGATTCTTTTTCTGGTTATCTAAAAAAATGGACATACTGGGATGGTGGGACGATACATTGCAGTAAGTGGAAGTCTTATTATCCTCAGGCTAGAAATCTAGGATTGCCGAAATGCCCTATGCCGGTTTTTTTTAAATTCGATTTAAAAGAAGTTTTAAAAAAAATGGGAGATAAGTGTTATTATAGCACTGGCAATATGCAAACCAAATGGGCACGAGTTGAAAAAGTAATAGAAAATCCCAACTCAATTAATACGAACCATCTTTATTCTGATTTTACTGATTTTGAGAATTATAAGCAATATTCTCAGCAGGAATTTCTTGTGATTGAGGAGTTTGACTTTTCAGGACTGGATTCATTTGAAATCATTTGCTTCGATGAAGAACATGTTAAAATGCTAAAATCACAATTAGGCAGCAATCCAATTTGTGAAAAAATTAGTTCAGATAGTTCAAATGTTTTCCATAAGGGTAATAGGCTGCTTCATGTCAACGAATCAGAAACGGAAATTTCAATATCATCCGAATATCAGGATAGTGCATATTTGTTAATTAAGGGAGAAAATTTAAGTAAAATCGAAATTCGAAGCATTGACAAAATTCAAAGTGAAACAGTAAATGAGATTATTGCTTACCCAGAGTTTAAATTTGCAAAGACAGATCATCCTTTCGAAGTGTATTTTGTAGATAATACTCTAGAGACAAGGAATTGGTTGGTTTATAAAAATTAACTTTATGAATGCACATGATAGAATTTTGGAAGTCGTCAAAAAGTCACCTGCTTTAGAAGGACTCTTTGATGCGCAAGTGCGCCATTATACTAATAAGCAACATGTTATTAATGTTTTAAGTCAATTTGAAGAATACTTTGCATATCATTTTTATGAAATTGAAATTGATGTGTTTAGATTGTTTTTGTTGTTACATGATATAGGTAAACCAATAGCATATGAGAAGGGTAATCTTGATAATCAATGTTTAGAGTCTATAAGAATTATCTCGGAGAATAAAGAAAAACTGAATCTAGAGGATAAAGATTTTCTTTTGTTTAAAGCATTATTGAGTGCTGAATGCTTTGGTTGGTATATGCAGGGCAAAGCTTCTTTAGAAGATTCATTTTTAGTTATAAAAGAGCAGAGCAATATTTCTGGAATAGAATTAAAATCATTTTTTTATTTGCTATCTGTATATTTCCAATGCGACGCGGCAAGTTATACAGAAGATGCAGGTGGATTCAAGCATCTTGAATATTTGTTTTATTATGAGAATGATCATAAAAAATATGATCTAGACTTAAAATTATTGAAATTTTCCTCAGGTTACCATTTTAAATATATTGCAATGTTGAACAAAATTTCTGCAAATATTGAAACTGAAAAAAATCCAGAGGCTATTGCTTTTCCTTCAAATTTAAGGTTTATTAGCGGCAATATTTTCAATTCTAAGGCACAAACAATTGTAAATACAGTTAATTGCGTTGGTGTTATGGGAAAAGGAATTGCATTGGTTTATAAACTTCGTTACCCTCTAATGTTTGAAATTTATAAAAATCATTGCGATCAAAAATATATAGGAATAGGAAAACTTTGGTTGTATAATCAGCAGCCAAATGTTCCATGGGTTTTGAACTTTCCGACTAAATATCATTGGAAGTATCCGAGTAAATTAGAGTATATTCAAAAGGGTCTTATTAAATTCTCAGAGACATATAAAGAGAAAGGTATTACATCAATTGCTTTCCCTTTACTAGGAACTCATAACGGGGGGTTAGAGAAAGAAGATGTCAAATTACTAATGATTGAGCACCTTTCAAAGTGTGATATTCCAATAGAGGTTTATGATTACGATCCATTATCTTCAGATGGTTTATTTGAAAAGTTTAAAAATAATTGGAAGAAACTTTCTGCCAAGGAAATAAATGCCGCTACTGGAATGCAGCCACAGTATATTAGAAAGTTAAGTGAAGTGTTGGAAGATCCAAAAGTCTATTCAATGATAGCACTCGTAAATTATGCTGGTATTGGTGAAAGAACCTTGCAAAAATCGTTTGATTTTGCAATTAATTATAAACAAGAGAAACTCTTTTGAGTCATCAATGATTTTGTTTGGCATTTCCCTGATTGCCATATCAATCAAAATTTTTGTGAATAAGACTATTTTGGAATTATAAGTTTTAGTTTTTGAAGATTATTTTGTAAGAACGGAATTGAAGAATGATTACATACAAGTATGCCAGGGGCAAAGACAATAAGTTAATTGACATTAGCAACTTAAACGAGAAATGTAGGAATGATTTTGAATTCTATTGCATTGGGTGCGGAAATGAACTTATTGCTAAACTCGGGAGAGTAAAAGTTCATCACTTTGCACACAAGAAGGTTATTACTTGTTCAGGGGAAACTTATCTTCATACCCTAGGGAAACAATTGTTTTTTGACACCTATACACAATGCTTGAAAGAGCAACAACCTTTCTTTATTGAGATTTATCGAAAAACAACGTGTAATCATTATGAAAATGAACTTGGGCATTCATGTGCATTAACTAGGCGTACTCAGCAATTTGATCTAACGCAACATTTTGATAAGGTGTCGATAGAATCAAGAGAGCGCGGTTTCATCGCAGATGTATTGCTATCAAACTCGAGGGGAAAGGAAAAAATCTTTGTGGAAATTGCAGTGACACATGCTTCATCTGAAGAAAAAATAAATTCAAATTATCGGATTGTCGAGTTGGAGATTCAAAGTGAGGATGACTTTGAACCTATAAAGAGGCGGTGTTTAAGTGTTAGTGACACAAATGTGAAGTTTAAGAACTTCAAATCAAAAGAGCTAACCATGTCCATTTGCAAAGGGAGTTGTAAGGTCAAGCATAATTTTTTCACTCTTGATAATGAAGGAAGATGTCTGCTCAGACAAAAAACTTTAGTGCATATAAAAAGACAGTTAGCTTCTGAAAAGGAAAAAATTGTAAAACATGAAATTTCGAAAGATTTTACAGATGATTACTCGTCAATATTTAAAAGAGGGGTTGCAACTTTTTCTTTACAAAATCTTAAGGTTAAGAATTGCTTTGTTTGTCGATATCACGCAGAGAACAATTCATGGCAGTATGGCATTGACATTTCCAAGGAGCCAATTTTTTGTAAGTTTTTAAAAATCAAGTGCAATTCAAACCAAGCCGTAAATTGTGCTTCATTCAAGTTAGAAAAGAACTATGTTGAAGAGATTTTAACCAACATATGGCCATATGATGTGTTTGATTGGTTCAATAATTCCGATGATGATGGAGGTTGCGAAGATGAAAATTGGAATAGCTGCTAATATTCGAGCGGAATTGAAGTGCTGTTTACCTCGAAGAATGCGAGTTTAAATGGTATCGCTGGAGGCCATTGCAGGAGGTGCGGTTGTTTATGGAGAGGGAGTTTGGAGTATAAGGCAATTAAATTATGACAAGAAAAGCAATAATGATAGGTTCTCCGGGACCCAAGAATTCTGCAACTTACTTAAAGGGAGTCGATACCGATTTACATCACTTTGTAAGCTTCCTCAAAGCTCCTATTGGGGGATCTTGGGAAGAAGTGGAAATTGCGAGTTTGTATAAAAATCCGTCCGAAAATTTTATTGAATTATTCCAAAGCACGAAAACCGATTTTTTGTTGGTGTATTTCTCTGGCCATGGTTTGCAATACTTAAACGAAACGAAGATTGCAATAAATGATACCGAATCAATTTCTATTTCTCAACTTCTTTCATTAATCAATGCACCCAAAGCGCTAATAATCATAGACTCTTGCAGAAAATTCATAGATGAAGAGTATTCAAGTTTTTCAGGTCCCGAATATTTGTCTTTTGAGTCGCTTGTGGACCAACCAAACACGAGAGATAGATACATGCAAATAATTTCTGAAAGTGCAAATGGTATTGTAATAGCTTATGCCTGTTCAGTTCGTGAAAATAGTGGTGATACAGAATTAGGCGGCTCCTATACGTATTCATTGTTAAAGACATCGCTTCAATGGTATGAGACCCAAAATAAAGAAGGTGTATTATCTATTTCTGAGGCAAATGATTTAGTACATGAGCATTTAAAAATCAAATCACATTTTCAACAGAATCCACAAATTAAAACGCTAAATGCTCAAACAGAAAAGTTGAATTTACCCTTTGCAATAAAAACAAACAGCCAATAACAGCCTAGAAAAAAAATGCTTTGCCGACTGGCATGGATATTTCAGCTCATACAAAGTTTACCTAGAAGAATGCGAGTTTAAATGGTAACGTTGGAAGACATTGCAAGAGTCGCGGTTGATTATTGCGAGGGCGTTTGGTTAGTCTCTGAATATCTAAATATCTAAGTTTCTTGTTATCTTCGATTTTGAGAAATATCCATTCGCTTAAACAACTATTTTGAAATAGATAGAGAAGGATTCTAACGACAATAAGTTAGTTGGCAGAAATTCTATTATGCTAAGAAAAAAATCATGTTAGAATAGATAAATATATTATGGAAGAACAAATTGAAATTTTCAGAAGTAATCTGATAAAGAGCAGTGGGATATCAACTGATCTTAAAACTAGGAATAGGACCTATGACCAGTTAACAATTAATAAACTCTTACTTCCGGAATATGAAAGTTCGGGTTGGTCTACGGTAAAAGAAAATAAGAACACATATGTCATTAGAACCCCAAAATCACATGATAAAGCTTTTGAGGATAGAGTATGGACTTGTCTTGCAAAAATGGGTTTTGAAGAAATGAATGGAACCTCTAGTTTAAAACTCGTTTATCTGACAAGTACGGATGTTCCTGGCAGAAAACTTGATGTGTACGCTGCTGACAAAGAGACAGTCATAATTGTTGAATGTAAAAGTGCTGAGGAGCTAAAAAAGAAAAATTTGCAGACAGTCATCAATGATTTTATTACAGTAAAAAATGGTTCAGCTCCATTCTTACAAAAGCTCTATCAAGGAGAAAAAAGAAAAGTTAAATTTATTTTAGCAACGAATAATATTATTCTTTCAGACAATGATAAAGGGAGATTGACATCCGAGAATATTGAGTGTTTCAATCAAGATGATATAGATTACTATGAACAATTAATTGAAAGGCTGGGACAGGCAAGTAAGTATCAATTATTGGGAAGATTATTTAAAAATCAGGAAATCCCTCAATTGGCCAATAAAGTTCCTGCGATTAAAGGGAGAATGGGTGGTTTCACATATTATTCCTTTTCTCTAGAACCTGAAAAACTATTGAAAATTGGATACATACTCCACAGGACGGAGATTAATACCGAGGATGATGGATACCAAAGAATGGTCTCGAAATCTCGATTAAAGGAAATAGAACAATTTTTAGACAGCGAGGATGAAGACGAACAAGGCTTTTTCCCAAACTCTATAATAATAAATATTTCAACGCCAAAGGAAGATCCATTAAACTTTGACCGCTTAACATGCAATCATGATAGTGACATAACCGAGCCTGTAATTTTGCATTTGCCCAAGAAGTACCATTCTGCTTTTATCATTGATGGCCAACATAGACTATACGGATATGCTAATAGCAAATGGAAATTTAAAAATTCAATACCAGTTGTAGCCTTTGAAAATTTGCCCCCGGAAAAACAAGTAGAGTTATTTGTTCAGATTAACAGTAAACAAAAGCCAGTTCCGAAGACGGTCTTAATCCCAATTGCGGCAGATTTAATGTGGAACTCAGATAAACCGAAAGATGCAATAAGTTCAGTTAAAGCTAAGTTAGTTCAAAGATTGGGTGAAAAAGATAATTCACCATTATATAAAAGAATAGTTTTAAATGAAAATCCCAAAAGTGAAGTCACTTGTATTACTCAGGATTATTTGATATCATATGGCTTTAATAAATCAAATTACTTTCCAAAATATCAAAAGAATAGTGTTGTGTCATTGGGTCATTTGTTTGTGGATCCAAAAGATAAGGGCTATTCTAAAATGCTTGATAAGTGCTTCAATTTTTTCATTACAATTTTTAATTATGTTGAGGAGAAATTGAATTTACAATGGAGGATAGGAAATGGTGAAGGTGGTTTGATTTCTACGAACATTGGAGTTTTAATAGTAATAAGAATTACTGACAATATAATTGATCATCTTATTGAAAAAAACAATCTTAATCCAATAAATACCACATTCAGTGATACAGCAAATCAAACTTTCAAATATTTAGATTGCATAATTTCGTATATATCAACGCTTGACCATCAGAAGATTAAGCAAATTAAATCGATGGGTACTTCAGCAGCTGGAATTGAAAATCTGGTAAGAGAGCTCCAGAAAAGAATAAACGAGAGATTTAATGATTTTAAGCCTAAAGGTCTAGATCAATGGATAAAGGACAATTCAGGCGAGTTTAATGAGAATTCGAAATCGCTAACTGAAAAATTAGAGTATGCTATTAGAGAGAATATTTTTGATGTACTAAAGGAGAAATTTGGAGATAGATGGTGGTTAGATGGTGTTCACAAAGAGATACAAAAAAAATCAGCCATTTTAGCTATTGAAAAGGGAAATGAAGAACCGCATTGGAATTTTTTATTCTTATTGGACTATAAGAAAATAGTTGAAAACAATTGGACAATATTTAAGGATACATATGCTGACCCAGAATTTAAGTCGGGAAAAGAAAATCAAGTTAAATGGTTTGATCAACTCAATGAAATTAGGAATAAAGTTTCACATCCAGGTAGAGCAAGGGTAACAGAAACAGAGTCGCTATTCCTTAAAAAGTTAGATGAATGGTTGTACGAACTAATACAGAACGAAGATTAACGCATATTATCAACACATGCAATAAGTTGTTGGATTGGTCGATAAATGAAGCTTTGTGCCTCTGATAAAGTTTAGTGATTGCATTGAATTTTTGTTTGCAAATTTTTCGGTTACTCATAGCTATATGACTTTAACAGCAATGGTAAAGAAGTGTGCAGCCCTGAATAACTTTTCAACAATCCCCCTCCATCTCCCAATTCTGAAATATCTTTCGCAGACAAGCATTCCTTATGTCACAGTTGAAAGATTTAGAGCAGCTTTTGGTGCAATTCCGCGATGAACGCGATTGGAAACAATTTCACAATCCGAAAGATTTGGCGGTAGCATTGTCTATTGAAGCGGGAGAGTTGTTAGAGGCTTTCCTTTGGAAGAGCGCTGAAGAGGCGCAGATTGAAAAGGTTAAAGAAGAATTGGCCGATGTGTTGGCGTATGCCATTCTGCTCGGACATCATTATGATTTAGATCTGGAGCAGGTGGTGCGAGAAAAGGTGATTAAGAACGGAGAGAAGTATCCGGTGGAAAAGGCCAAGGGGAGTGCAACGAAATACAACGAGTTGTAAGTACCATGATCGTCTACCAAGAATCGAAAGAAACCTTCATGGAGCATGTGCGTGAAAGTAAAATCGATTATATCATTCACGAGAATTTTCAGAAACAATTAGGACGTTCAACAGGGAAAAGAGAAGTCGAGTCCTGGAAGAACTCCATGCAATACATGCGGAATGTGCTCGACGATTCTGCCATTCCGAACGATGCCAAGATTAGCATCGAATGTCAAGTTCCGAATACTAGCAAGCGTATCGATTTTATTATAACTGGACAAAACGCGGAGAAACGTGATTGTGCCGTTATTGTGGAATTGAAGCAATGGGAAACCGCGACGAGCACTGCTATGGACGGAGTGGTTTCGACCTATGTGGGTGGAGGTGTGCGTGAAGTGAGTCATCCGAGTTATCAGGCTTGGAGCTATGCAGCTCTGTTGGAAGGCTTCAATGAAGAAGTATACAATCAAAACATTTCACTTCAGCCTTGTGCGTTTTTGCATAACTGCGAAACGCCAGGAGATTTAATTTCTCATTTTTACAATGAACATCTCAAGAAGGCGCCACTGTTCATAAAGAATGATGTGGTGAAGCTCGCGGAATTCATTAAGACGTTTGTGAAATTTGGTGATCCGACCAACATCATGTATCGCATAGAGCACGGTCGCATTCGTCCTTCGAAGACCATTGCCGACAGCATTGCGAAAATGATCAATGGGAATGAAGAGTTCGTGATGATCGACGATCAGAAAATTGCTTTTGAGTACGCGCGCAATTTGGTGAATGCCTCTTCCCACAAGGATAAGAATGTCTTAATAGTTCGGGGCGGTCCGGGAACTGGAAAGTCGGTTGTTGCTATTCAGTTGACTGCCCGATTAACTGCCGAACAGAAGTTGGTTCAGTATGTCAGTAAGAACAGCGCTCCGCGAGATGTTTATGCGAGTAAGCTCACAGGTTACCGCACGAAGTCGTGGGTGAATAATTTGTTCAAGGGATCGGGCGCATACATCAATACGCCGAATGGAGAGTTCGATGCGTTGATAGTAGACGAAGCTCATCGATTGAACGAGAAGAGCGGCATGTTTTCGAATTTGGGCGAAAATCAGATTAAGGAAATTATTGAAGCGGCTAAGTGTTCGATCTTCTTTGTAGACGAAGATCAGCGTGTGACCATGAAAGACATTGGTTCGCGGGGGGAAGTTGAATTTTGGGCGAATAGAGCAGGAGCGAAGGTGCATTACATGGAGTTGGAAAGTCAGTTTCGATGCAATGGAAGCGATGGGTATTTGGCTTGGTTAGACAATATGTTGGGTATTCGTGCTACTGCGAATTTGAATATTGAGGAATTGAATTATCAGTTTGAAGTGGTCGAAGACCCGAATGAATTGCGCAGGCGAATAACTGAGTACAATTCAGAACGAAATCGTGCACGCATGGTGGCTGGTTATTGTTGGCCATGGAATTCGAAGAAGGATAAGAAGGCTATGGACATTGTTATTCCCGAGGAAGGATTTGGCATGCAGTGGAATTTAATGCAAGACGGAATGTTGTGGATCATTAGTCCAGAGTCTGTGAATCAGATTGGCTGCATTCACACCTGTCAAGGCTTGGAAGTCGATTACGTTGGTGTCATTATCGGTCCAGACATGGTCATCCGCAACGGCCAGTGGGTCTGCCGCCCCGAGTATCGCGCCAGCAGCGACAAAAGTGTTCACGGCATGAAAGGCCTCATGAAACGCGATCCACAGAAAGCCAAAGAGATTGCAGATTTGATTATCAAGAACACCTATCGAACGTTAATGACAAGAGGAATGAAGGGATGCTTGGTTTATAGTAGCGATGAGGAGACGATAGCGTTTTTATCAATTTGACCAAAATTTGGCGCCGGAGTTCTGTCAGATCTTCAGACCGTTTTAAATTTTATATTAGTTCATGACCAAAGAAACGTTTAATAGACATTTGAATAAAATGAATTGTATAAAACACGCAAACAGAAAAAACAGCCTGACATTTAGTACATTTGATTCTTGTCGAAACACAAACTAGAAATTAACAAAAGACTTTTAGCGAATACCACCCAAATCACCATCATACAGCATGGAATTGACAGAGAAACTTTTAGTGGAATTACAAAGACGGCTTAAAATTGGTAATCGTCGAGGTGTTCATTTAAACGCTATTCCTGCGAGTTCGCGATATAAGTTTGACTTAAATAGACTGTCCTATATAGACAAAAAACTACCAGACAATTTTGTGAAGTCATTACTTTCTGAACTGCCACTTAAATTTAGAATAAGTTGGAAAGACAATGTGCCAGATTTGAATTCGATTTTTGAGGAAGATCAATTGCAATTGGTAAGGATCACTAAAGCATTTGAAAATCTTATTAATCAAACTGAAGCAATTGAATCTGAGAAAGGCATAAATACTTTCGGTTTCGGGTTCCCAATTTTAGCGAGAAGAGATAGTTCAGATAACAAGGTGACCGTAGCCCCGATTCTAATCTGGTCGTTACGAATTAAAAGAACGAGAGAATTCAACACATGGGAAATCTTACGTAATGAAGACGACCCAATTTACATAAACGAAGTTTTAATAAATCACCTGCAAAATGACGCAAATGTTGAGATAGCTCAGATTTCAAGTGATATGCTCGATGACGGATTAATTAAAAAGGATGAACTGTTAAATATTTGCACCGAATTAATTAGGGCAGTCAACACAACTTCGCCAGAGGATTTGAAGGAAACATTTAAGAAGAAATTAGATAAAATTGTTTCTATAGGAGACAAAGCTCATTATGAGAAATTACCTTTAAATTCTTCAAACTCTGTAATTGAATTTGGTGGGCTATTTTCAATTTTTGAAGTTCAAAAACAGAACATCATAAATGACTACAGCAGTCTAATGGAGCTTGAGGGAGTCAATATTCCTATGGATGATATCGAGGGACATTCATTTCAGCCGATATCTTCAGTAGAAACCGATCCTTCACAGCAAAGCATCCTGCATTCCTTAGAAGCCACCAGGAATATTCTAATTCAAGGCCCTCCAGGAACAGGGAAGAGTCAAACATTGACAGCAGTTTTAATAAATGCGCTTGAGAATAACAAAAAGACAATAGTGGTATGTGAAAAAAGAACTGCACTAGAAGTATTGCATAATGCATTGATTGAAAAAGGCTTGAATTATCATTGCGTTTTAGTACGAGATATTGTTAAAGATCGAAAGACAGTTGTTGATTCTGTAAGGGATCGAATTGATAACTCTGAATACAAGCGTTATCGGTATAGTTATTCAAAGGAGTCTTTGGGTAATTTAATTTCAAAAGCCAGTGATATCATCAAAACTATAAATACGAATCATCAAAAACTTGATACGAAGCTCATTGGCAATAAATGCTGGACTGATGTTGTAGGAAATTTATTAGCTGAATTAAAGCGTAGCCCAGACGGCAGTGTTTTGAATATTGAAAGAAGTTCATTCAATTATTCAACCGAAGAATTGGATATTTTACTGGAAATTGCTCTGAAAGGTCAAATTCTATACCAGGAATACTTGCCAATTCAATCAATGTCTTTTATTAATCCTCTCAAGTTAGTTGGAGACAATCCATATGGTATAGAGCAAAGAATAAATGAGGATTTCGCGGTTTACGCTAAGAGCCTGAAGCAACTGAATATTCTTTTGGATTCAATAAGGTTAGAATTCATAAGTTTAAGAAAGTCTGAACTCGAATTTCAGATTAATTCAATCGAACGGTGTTTCTCTAAAATATCTTCCAAAGAGAATGAATTTACTCCTCTAATTGCAAAAGCCAAATTAGATTACATGGACTTTAGAAATGTTGAATTTTCTATAGAACTTGAGAGCATATCCCAGATTCTGTCTAGAGTAAATACTGTTTTTATCAATAACAAGGACAATCTAGACTTAATTGATACTGCTAAAGTGAACAGCTTGAGTTTTAAATTGGCTTCTGTTTTTTCTAAAAAAGTGCAAAGAACTATCTCTGACCACCGGGCGTTACAAGTTGATTCACAGAAGCTCCAAGAACGCTTTAAAAATTCAAAGGATTTCAAAGCACTTAGCTTTAAAGGTAGCATTGAAGAAAGAATGAATTTGTTACCTATGCTAAAATCTGAAATTGAGAATATTAGTAACGGCTTTAGTGAAAGAGTTGACAGAGAATTTGACTTGTTTAATTTTGACATGCTTTTAGAATCAGATGATGTTGAAAATACTTTCCAATCCATTCGTTCTGCAATTAATTATTCGGATAATTCAGAAGCTCTAAGAAAAAAACTGCAATCTATTCAACATACTTTTTCAAATTATCTTTCAGAATTAGCTGCTTCATTTAACGAACTCTCAAAGGAGTTATCTGTGAGCAAGGATTTTACCCTGAATTTGAAATTTATGAATTCGTTTGTTGAGAATTGGAAATGTGTTTCTGATTTGAAATCAAAATTAGAATTGATTAAAACTGAATTTGATCAGAAGATTCGGGACGAATTTCAACTTATTAATTGGTTGGAAATTAAGCCAAGCGAGATTCAAATTGAGAGTTTACCAATCTTTCAAGAAAAGATTTCTGACTTATTCACTAAAATAGATGAGAAAAGATGGGCGAAGCATAGAATTGAATGTGCTGACGGTTTTAAATTCATTAGAGATGTTGAGAATCTAATTCTTCATAAAGACAATTACTTTAAATCAGAAAAGGATTTATTCACAATTGAGTTTAATTGGTTTCAGTTTTATAACAGACTATCTTATCAGAATAAGGCTATTGTAAATGAATTAAAGACAAAGTCGAATTGGTGTAGTTCTTTTTTGATATTCTATCTTAATTCAATTTTAGTAAATTCGGCAAATTTAGAATTGCCATCTAGTGACGGAAATCATAAAGAGCTTGACAAAGCCCTTGCTGGGATAGAAAAGGAACAAATAAAATTTATAAAGGAATTCTGGTTTTCAAAGCAAATTGATTCAACGAGAGATTTTGAGCAAAAGAACAGAAACCTATTAGTAGAGAATTTGTATAACAAAAGAAGCAGTAATCGCTACAAAAGACTCTCATTGAGGCAAATTGTTCAATATGATATAGATCTTTTTACAAATTTTTTTCCTGTGATTTTGACATCTCCGGACGTCGCCAGTAACTTGTTTAAAGGCCTCAATGGTTATTTTGATATAGTAATGTTTGATGAGGCCAGTCAATTAAGACTTGAGGACAATTTACCCGCAATCTTGAAAGGGAGACAAATAGTTATTGCAGGAGATGAGCACCAAATGCCACCATCAAATTATTTCAGCAAAGTGTTTGATGGCGCTGTAGACGATGAAGAAGATATAGAGGAGGATGAAATTGTAGTTGATAAAGACAACATTCTTTTGTCATGTGAGTCTTTGCTTGATTTTGGCTCGGAGTTGAATTTTCAGAAAAAGCATTTAGATTTTCACTATCGTTCAAGGCATCCTTTTTTAATAGACTTTTCAAACTTTGCTTTTTATAAGCAAAGGCTTAAACCTTTGCCTAATAACTTTGATTATGTACCAATAAAATATGTTCAAGTTAATGGTACTTTTTCTGAGCATGTGAATGAAGCCGAAGCTGAAATGGTCTTGTCAATTTTGGACAAAAACATTCATAGATTGCCAAATGGAGATTATCCCTCCGTTGGAATCGCAACCTTTAATATTACTCAAAGGAATTTGATAAAGAGCAAAATATTAGAAAGACAAAAGTTTTCAAAATTCGAAGAGTTTAATGCCAAAATTCAAGAGCTAGAAGAGAATGGAATGTTTATTAAAAACCTCGAGAATATTCAAGGAGATGAGAGAGATGTGATAATTCTTTCTACAACTTATGGAATAGATAAAGACAGAAAATTTGCTCAAAGATTCGGTCCAATTAATCACACAAAAGGCTATAAGCTATTGAATGTAATTATTACTCGAGCAAAGTATAAGGTTTATTGCTGCACTTCTATTCCTGAACAAGTGTTTATGAGCTTTAAAGATTACTTGTTAGCCGAGGGGTCAAATAATAAAAGAGCTGTTTTTTATGCTTACCTGGCGTATTGCAAGGCCGTAAGCGATTCAAATGTTCAGCTGAGGCAAGCAGTTCTTAATACACTTGCTGAAAATTCAAAGCAAAGTGAGAGTTTTGACTCATTCAAAGGTGGAGATTTAGAATCGCCTTTTGAAGAAGAAGTATACCAGAGTTTAGCCGATCACTTAGGGACTGAAAAGCTAATCCCTCAATTACAATTTGCTGGATTTAGAATTGATATTGTTTATGATCCCAAGATTATTGGTGTCCCAAAAATTGCAATTGAATGTGATGGAGCAAAATATCATTCAAGTCGAGAAGCATATTTATATGACCGGCATAGACAAAAAATATTAGAAAATCAGGGTTTCGTATTTCATCGAATTTGGAGTACGAATTGGTGGCGAAACTCTGACCGAGAAACGAATAAACTTTTAGACTTTATTAGACAGGTTGAATCAACGTTAAATCAAAATTATAAAGATCTTTCTGATACTGCATTGGCATTTACTGACGACACTGTCGTAATTGACGATTTTAATTCTCGCATTCCATTTGTAGATATTGAAAAGGACAACAAAACAATCCAAGCAATTGAGAGAATTTCTGAAAGTCAATTAAAGACGCGTTCCGATGAAGTAAAACTCAATAGTATAGTACAGTTGAAGTACGTTAATAATGGCAAGGACATCACTATTCAAATTGTCTCGACAGAAAACACAAAAAATGAAAAATCAGGAGATGTGCAAAAAGTTTATTTCAAATCACCTTTAGCCAATTCATTGATCGGACAAGTGGTAGGCGATATTGTGAAAGTTGGGAACCTTGACAATTTTGTGGAAATATTAAGAATATTAAACTGACAAATAATGAAAAGAGAGCTAATAATGATAATTGATAGTGTAGTTCATATTATTGGTAGAGGAGTCGTTGTATTGGGGCAAATTCAAAATGAAAAAATTGAAGTTGGTCAAAAGATTATTATTGACCCGGAATTTTTACCAGAATTTGATACTGAAATCAAGGATATTGAGGCATTTCGGAAGAATTTGAAAATTGCAAAAAAAAATGATTATGTTGGTCTAGTTTTAAGTAGAGTAGAAAAGAATAAAGTAAAAAAGAAAATGAAGATATATACAACAAAGATTTTATGAAACCACTTCGCAATCAAAGACATTAGCAATTCCAACAAACGATGACTAAAGAAAGAGTTTGTAATCCAATCCCATAACCGATTTATTATTTTAAAACTTAAGATCAAGAGAACAGTTTTAATTCCGAGATTAGTCCGTTGTTGACCATATGAATTGCATGAATTTTCTAGGTGATGACGGGATGCCTTGCAATTGATTACGATACACTAGCTTTAATGAAATTTGAAAGTTTAAGAATGAAAATGAGAAACCCTAAATGGAATAGAGAGGAATTGATATTGACTTTAAATCTCTATTTTAAGTTAGAACCAAACGAAATATTTGCACGTAGTTCCGAAATAATTGAGCATTCAATCTTGTTAAATAGACTTTCAACTGTAGACGAGAAAGAGCGAAATAATAAGTTTAGAAATCCAAATGGAGTATGTCTAAAGTTGGGTAATTTTTTAGCAATAGACCCTGAGTATTCCGGAAAGGGGATGAAGTCCTACAGCAAACTTGATATTTCGATTTTTCAGGAATTTGTAAACAACAGAAGTGGATTAATTCGATCTGTAAATTCAATTTTATCAAAAATAAATGAAGTGGAGTCATCTCACACGAATGTCTCAAATAGCAACCAATGGAAGAAGTGGCAGATAATTCTCTTACTTGATCTTTTATTTCATGAGGTACTTGGAAGGATTGTAGAAGGTAATCCTAAGATTGTTAAGGTCACTGATTTTTTAAACAGAGCTCAATCAAATAGGGTTTCATTTGACAAGAATGAAAGACTTAAGCCTGCAATGGTAGCAGAGAAGATTTTAGATTTAAATTCTATGGATTTTGTAAATGTGAATAATTTCAGATCCTCATTAACGGAGTTGGATAATTTAGTCTTTAATGAATTTAGGTTAAGAAGGAAAGAATTGAGAATTCGTGCTTTTGAAATTAGGAGCAGTATTGAAAGAGCCGATTTTGACTTTTTAAGGGAAGAAGAAATAATTGAGAATAATCAACCCTCAATTGAATCTAATAATTTTCTAATTAATCCTAAAGATGCTCCAGTATTTTTTGAGGATTCTGAATCTCTAGTGACCTCATCCAAGAGGGTAAGTTCCGAGGATTTAAAGGAATTATTTAAAAAATCAATGTCAAAACATGCTGTCTCTTATTTTTCTTCAGAGAACCCATTTTTAATTGAACTTTCCAGCGGTTTTTTTTATGTTTTTTTGAAGAATATATCTCCTGCATATTACATAAAGTATCCTGATATTGAAAGGGTGCAATTGCCTTACAGCAAACATTTTAGAGACATTTCGGTTTCAAGTATACCTTTTGTTGTTCTCGGTTACAACAAAGAATTTGACACATTTACAGCCTGGAATCCAATTGATGTGAAAGGTAGATTGAATAAAAAATCGAATGTTTCTTTATTCACAAGAAAATCTTTTCAGGAGCAGGCGAGTAGCTCTACTATCTCTATTTTCTCAATAAGTAATGGCGACAGAGTTGTGATTTTTAAGAAAGAACTACTTTCTGACTTTTTCTTAGAAGTAATGAAGATATTTAATAACACGAGCATTTCTCGGTTTGATATTAATTCCAAATTTCCATCGGTTGTGAAAGATGATTTGATTGCTTACGTTGAAAAAGAGGATGTTAAATTTAAAGAAGTAATTGAAGATTTGCGACCTTACATTTTAAAAAGCGACATAGTAGGAGCCGTTTTGATGTGTAATCAGAAATATTCGAACCAATTTCCGGATATGGGTTTAAATGAATGGCGTAAATTAGTTTCAGAATTTTTGTTAAAGAAAAAACATTATTTTTTTAATTAGTAATATGACTAAGTGATTTAAATAGATCATTTTTGGAATTGAAATTGCAAATGTCTTTTACGCCTTCAATATCTACGTTGAATTTTACATTACTTACTTCAATTGGAATTTTTAATGGACGGGGAATATTGTCCGATTCAAAGTATTTCGTTGTCCCTTTAGCCATCGAATAATCAAATTTCGTTTCAAACGACTCTTCAAACTTATCTCCCAATACATCGAATGTTTTCGCTAAAAGGCCTTCATATGAGTTAATATTTACTTTGCCTTTGATCAAAAGTAGTAAGTCAAAAAGTGATTTCCCCAAGTCAGTTTCGCAAGTCATTACAGAGGCGATTATTATGCTCACATCTGGAATAGATTGAAGTTGACTAATTTCGAAAGAGTGTATTCTTTTTTTTTGAATTGTAGTTTTTACTTCGATTTTATTTGTACCGTCGTTAAAATCAAATAGGTCATAAGGGGCCTTGTGCCAAGCGGCAATAAATTTTTCAGGATTCTTTGAAGATTCAATTATAAACAATTCTCCCCAGATACCAATTACACTAGTTTTGGAAGATTTGGATAATTTTAGAAAAATGGATTCTAGTTTCTCAATTTCACATTTGACATCTTCAATTCGAGGATTTAAGCCTAATCGTTGAATTAATATTAGACACATTTCTAAGAAGTAGTCCTCTAAGTCTTTTTCGTTGGATTTCAGAGTTAGAATCGTGAAATTTGTGTTGCTCTGAATATTTTGATCGTCGAATATAGAACATAATACGTCAAATTGAATTGAAAGATATTTCCCACCGCCAGGGACAAAAGTCCTATTGTTGGAGTTATCTGCTTTTAACAGTAGTGTGATGAATTTACTATCTGGACTTCTGCCTATTTTGTGCTCTCTAAAATCAGGGAAATCCCCTACATATAATTTATCACTTTCAGGCAAATTCAAAAGAACTTTTCTGATTTTTTCAATTGACATCTGCGTTACTTTTAAGTGCAACATATCTCTTTGCTAAAGCTGGTGGAAAATAGAAAGCTATTGTAAATAGTTCCTTACCCTCCAAAGACGGATCATCCTTACATTCTGAAATTCTGATGGTGTGGAGTTGCACGATTAATTCGTCTTGATAGTCTAGTAGTTTTGAATATTTCGAATCGGCATGAATAAGATCTTTATCATCTGGCCAACGTGGGGACGAGTTTTGATCTTTACCTGCGAACGGATTATCTATCCTAAAAGTTTGCAGATTTCCATTCTTGTTCTTGATTGATCGAGAAACAATTTTACGTTCCCGTGCGGCGCCTTGTGACATATTAATTACAAAGCACTCTCCTTTCCCAAACACGTTCAAATAATCCAAAAATCTCATTATCTTCTTGCGAAGTAACGATTCGAGCGGACTTTCAAGTTGAATTTTTGAAAGTAACTCATCTCGAAACAATGTCATTGGGATTTTGAAAACGTCATGTTTTCTGTTATGTCCGCCATGATTTATTAAATGTGGAAGTTTGTAGTTGTTGATAGAAGAGAGAAAGTTTATCTTAAGATTGATATTCTTAGAAAATGATGAATGAGCTAAGGGGTTAAAATATTTTGAACCAGTGAAATTATTCGATACCAATTCTCCAGACAAAATATTACTTCGCGTTGGCCTCAGTCTTGGTGAAAGTGAAATTGTTTGATTTGTATCAAAGAAATCATCAAGATTCTTATGTTGAATTAGGAAATTCCTCAAGTCTTCCTCATCTGTCACATAATCTGCGTATTCACATATTGAATCTTTAGGCAAAAAGACTCTGCAATTTTCTATATACTTTCCTTTATAACCGAAGAAACGACATCTTTGTTGGATAGTATCTGCCTGTGAATTCGAAACAGAATATCTCGGCATATAGGTGTGTGTGAGATTGACTACAGTGAAACCGCGATCCAATTTCATACCCCCTATCAAAATATGTGCAGTAGCATTGTCCCATTGAATTTCTTCAGTACCTGCCAAGACGCTATGTATTTTGTAATTAGTTAGCACATATTCAAGATTTTCATAAATTTCGTTAAAGGTATATCCAGAAAGATAGACTTTTTCCTCTTCAATGAAAGTAGCCTCAAATTCATTTCTCAAAGTTTGATCATCGCGTTTATAATCTTTGAACCATTGAGGAATGATATTCATTAACCATGTTTTGGCTTTGTTACTACTACTAGTGTAGCTGTGAAAGTGAATAATCATTGAGGTTTGATCAATCCCCAATTCCGCATGTTTCAATTCTGTGATAATAGTACAATGTATAAAAAAAGATCGCAAGCATTCCAAAAGTGATTCTGGAGCTGATGTGAGTGCTCGTGCGGTTGGATGGTAAACTTCGTTGTTTGGGATTAGTCTTACTAGATCTAAAACACCAAGACGTTGTTCCTTGGCCAGACCTGTGTATTCGATCTTTAAATTGTCACGTTCACCAAGGCAAAATTGGTATTTGAAGTCCTCATGATTTGAGGAATTATTAATCCTTTCTTTGAAAAATACCTTTCCCCCCGTATAAGCATTCGATGGTCTTAGGACTTCGTGCCATTTGGGTGATAAGACATCCAAGTAGTCATAAAGCAGATTTGCCTGAGGAGTAGCAGTATATTGAATGTAACTATGATAATTCAAAGAGTTCTTCAAGTTCAATATCCCTTCATAGATGGCACTGTATTCATCCTTTTCCCATGAATTCTTCTTGGAATTCTTCAGCGCCTTCGTATTTAAACTTGCTTGATCCGCTTCGTCGTCAATAATTAATACACCGTATTCCTTGATTGCGCTTGCAATTTTGGGACTACCTAGAACTGAGGAAAGTTCATTTAGATATTTCTGATGCTTTAAAACTGTTACTATTAATGTCGGTTTTCTTTTATTCTCCAATTGCGTCTGAATATCTTGGCGATCCTCCATTCCTGGATTTAAGAAAAACGTGTAGTTTCTTTTATTCTTAGATTGACCAAGATCCTTCTTTAGCCTTTTGTCAGTTTGATCATGGAGCAATATGTCCCTGCCGGCAAGAACAATAACCAATTTATAGTCATTGTCGGCTGCAAGTGCAATCACCGAAGTAAATGACAGTGTTTTTCCACTTTGAACATAACCAATAACTAATCCGGTCTCCGAAATTTTAGGCTCGCCACCAGAGTATAGTGGCTTGACACATTTACATAAGATATTTATGGCTTGCTCGGTTATGGAAGAAATTACTGATTGGGGCATGCCTCCTTGGTTTGAGAAAAGATAATCGCACAAACTTCCGGGAATTATACCACATATGGAATTGTCATTTGCATTGCTGACTATTTCAACCTTTTGACTCATTAGTTTAAGTATTTAGCAGTTCATTTAAAGTGTCTCTGATATATTGTGCCTTTGAAAATCCCTTGATTTGGGCAATGGCTTCGGATATCATAAGATATTCTACCATTTCATAAAATCCATCAGCTGATTTCCCTTTAAGCAGTTGATCATACTTCGTCAAGAATGGGCAGCCAACATTGATAAACCCTTCTATGATTTTTGTTATTCCTTGTTTAAGAAGTTCCTTTTCACCTCTGTCTTGTACGTCTCGGATTTGCATTTCGTAAAGAACGTCATGAGCAATATCCGACTTTATAGTATATCGCACCAAGTATCTTTCACCTCCAACTCCTGTTATTGTTTTCTCAATTCTCTTATCCAAAGGGATTTGTTGAACGCTTTTATCTTCTTTGGAAGGAGACGCAACTTTTTTATTGAAAATCCTCTGATACTTAGTTTCCTCATCTCTACTTAATTCATCATTTTCAGATTTCTTACTTTGAGTTTTGTGCTTCTTCTGCAATTTTTCAATAATTTCCTTTTCCTTGATATCCTCGTCAACCCTCAAATCCTTGGCTTGTTTAAGAAAGTCGTAAACCTTTTCTGAATTTGTGGGGTTGAAGAATTTAAGTTGGTCCGCTAATAATTCAATCAAACTTTCGGCGTCTTCTTCCGCTAGAATTTTTCCCTTGTCAAATGAAACTTCAAACCCATCAAAATTAAATTCACCGAATATTCTTTTCCTTTGGTGACTGCTGGCATCTTTGCTACAAATTGAAGTTGGAAACATTTTTTCATCTCCACTTCCTTGAATTACCCTTCCTCGTCTGCAATAGGATATTCCGTTTTCGTTTTTCTGCATTTTGCTCAAAATGCCAACAAAACCGAACATGCGTTTTCCCTGAAATTTGATATCGAAGTCATAACGCCATTTGATTGCGGGGGGGACTTTACCTTCACCTTTTTTAAACTTCATTAAGTCAGGATAATATGGAGCCATAAGAACTTCTGGATATTTATAGCTGAGTTGATTACCCATGAACTCAATTTCAACCTGACCATCTTTAAGCATGCCTCTGTATATACTACCTAGTTCTTTTGCAATCTGTTCAAAGTTAAATTTGGCTACTTCTTCTCTTAATTCTTGGAGTATGATTCGAGTAAAACTGTATTGGACGTCTTGAGGAAGGTAAGTTATTTCTAAATCTTCAATTTCATCTGTAATCACTTTGAAGTAATCAAACGATATCGATTTTGTATGAGATTCTCCGATTGCGCTTGTTTCTACCTTGTAAAAATCCGACATCCAAACTGCCGCATTCTTCATACCTATGCCAAACTCATTCAATCCCTTATTGTTTTCGGGAACGTGACCAGGTTCAAATGCACTATCCATTTTCTTGTCGGGAATTCCAGCAGCATTATCTTCAATGATAATTTTGCCATTCTCCCATGATATTTTTATTTGCAAGCGATAATCTTTGTTTTTTTGAATCAAGTCATCCTTATTATCCTCAAAACTTTGAATAGAGTTGTCAATAAATTCTGCGAACACATATGCAGGCCGAAATGCATGATTTTTAAGCAATCGATATGCTTGTTGTTTAAATCTTATTGATACGGTTTCAATCTTCATTGTGACTAAGTAGGTTTTGAGCTATTTTTTTTATTACACATACATTTACCGCGTTTCCAAAAGCCCTGAAAGCTTTTGGGGTAGTTTTAGGAAATTCTTGCAGATTTTCCATGCATTGAAGTGTTGCGGCCTCCTTAACTGTCATGTAACGATTCAACCATGGAAAAATCGGGATTTGTGTAGACGCTAAAACTAATGCTGGCGAATAGGTTGGTTTTTTAACTCGAATTCCAGAAGGTCTAAATTGAATGATCTTATCCATAATATTCAAATCATTTTTGTTTCCACAGTTCCATTCCAGTTTTAAATGACTGTTCTCAAAATCAAGAATTTTAGGAATCCATTCATCAATCCATGTTTTGTTTTTTGTATAAAATTCTCGATTAGCTCGAATATAGTTTTTTTTCCAATTTGGAAAATGATCATTGTCCGTTCTAGCATAGTTTGGCAGACATTCCATAATATTTTCAGTGCTATTGCCCTTGATGGCTTGTCCAAAAGTTCCTTTATACTTCATTAAGGATTTCCTATTCTGCTTTATTGGAGCTATATCTTCAAATGGGTAAGTCGCTCCAAATTCCATTGCCCAGATAGGAAAACCTGGTGCATCTTCCATTTTTAAATGATTCAAAAATTCTTGCCAAACTTCCAATTGGTGCATTGAATCCATTTTGATAGATTTAAACTCAGTTGGATTTCGCTCGATAATAGAATGAATAGATAACTTGGGGTTTTTGAGACCTACTGGAAATGAAAAATATTTCAAACCATTATCTCTTTTAGTATTTTTTAGTCTTCTCTTACAAACGATGTAAATCCGGCTTCGGTGTTGAGGAATGCCATAAATATGAGGGGAAATTATTTCCTCTTGGACGTGATAATCTTTTTGTAGTTTGGCCTCAATATATTTCCAAGTTTCACCGTTTTCATGACTTTTTAAATTGGGGACATTTTCTAAAAAAATATACTTTGATTTGTGGAAATCAGCTATTTCTATAATTCGATTGAAAAAGTTCCCATTGTTAGGGTCTTCAAGTCCAAATTGTTTACCCGCTTTTGAGAAGGGTTGGCAAGGAAAACCAGCACAAATAATGTCGTGCTTTGGAATGTCTTTAACCTTTACGGAGTTAATATCGCCGTGGCATTTCATTCCATGGTTCGATTCATATAGAGATTGTAACTCCGGATTTATTTCACTTGCAAAAACACAACTGTGCCCCAACTCTGTCAACGCAAGATGGAAGCCTCCCAGACCTGCAAATAAATCAATAAATTTGTATTTTTCTTTCATTTTACTCTAGGGTAAAAATACTTTTAAAATTCCAATGGTTTAATCCGAAAACCATCAGTTTTGAACAAAAGAAAGGCTTCAAATTGTAGCCTATTTACAAACTAAAACAATTCTCCCATACCCCGGATAGCAGTGGAAAGCCTTTGAGCGAAGCGAGAAGCTTGGAACGTATAGCCGGAAAAAGGTCTAAATCAGTCTTCGACGAATGCCTTTGGCGAATGCTTCGCGAATGTGCTTCGCACTGTTAGCCGAAATAATGTTAAGAAAAGGGAAGAGAGGGGAAGAATGTTGCAGGGTAGCGCATATGTTCGGTCTTTTTTGTAATTAGATTTAAGAATGAAATTTCGAGTTTTCAAATTCCAGAAGGAATGATTATTTTGTCTGAAGAAAGAAGGGTGATTTTCAAAAGTGATTTTCACGATAGAATTTCAAAACAAAGAAGCGGTAAATGGAAATGGTTTTTCAACCCAAATCCCAAAAATGTGGGCTTTTGGTGGGCTTAATGTAAATGAAAAACCCGTAAATTGTTCAAAATGAATAACTTACGGGAATTTTAAGTGGAGATAATCGGATTCGAACCGATGACCTCTTGCATGCCATGCAAGCGCTCTAGCCAACTGAGCTATACCCCCATTCTTGAGGAGGAGGCAAATATAAGACAGGAATGGATAAACCACTTCGTGGATGACAGCTTTGCTGATGACGATTTTCAATCGATGACGAACAAGTTCGATGACCGCTTCGCGGAGCGTCATCACATAGTG
>Ga0164294_10000520_pt1 | contig 37016 bp, 23 predicted proteins | sample GEODES005metaG_FD_111479 | JGI IMG/M metagenome (GOLD analysis project Ga0164294, IMG submission 111479) | Oligotrophic lake water microbial communities from Sparkling Lake, Wisconsin, USA - GEODES005 metaG | ecosystem: Environmental > Aquatic > Freshwater > Lake | place: USA: Sparkling Lake... | reverse complement strand
CAGCACCCGCAGCAAGAGGCGCCGCAGCGCATGGGCCCCCGGCTCTTCGGCCACCAGGGCCTCCAGCAGCGGCCGGGCGCCGGCCACCCCGGCCTCCACCCGCGAACGCGCGAGGCCAACGCGGGCAGCCCGGTCGTCGCTGCCGCAGCGCGAGACCGCCAGCTCAAACCAGGTGACGGCCTCGCCGTAGCGCTGCAGATCGTAGAGGGCCTCGGCGCCGGTGCGGGCGACCGGACAGCTCCGCTCGGGCAGCGCGGAGATCTGGGCGAAGGCCCGCTCGGGCTCCTCCCAGCGCAGCAGGGCCACCGCATAGGCGTGGGCGGCCTGCGGATCAAGGGCGACGGCCTGCTCAAAGAGCCGTTGGGCGGCCTGCCAGTCGGCCGGCGAACGGGTGCGCGAGAGCACCCGGCCGGCTTCGCGCAGGCGATCGACCCGCGGCGGGATGATCGCCTCGACCGCCGAGGCCGGCGCGTCTTCGGCGGCGATCGCCTCCAGAACAAAGCCCGCGTCATCCTCATCGGGGGCAAAGTCCAGCGCCAGGGCCCGCCGCCAGGCCGCTCGGGCCGCCTCCACGTCGCCGCCGCCGCGCTCCGCCCGGGCCAACCAGACCCACAGGTGCGGGCTCGCCGGAAAGATGCGCACCGCCTCGCGGAGGAAGTCGAGCGCCGCGGCCTCATCGCCGAGCCCACGCAGAGAACGGGCCACCAGGAGCAGGCTGCGCATCTGGAGCGGCCGGCGGTCGATGGCCGAGCGCCCCAACTCCAAGGAGGCCTCGACGTAGGGCCGCGGATCGTCGGCCAGCACCGCCTCATCCCAGGCCTCGGCCGCCGCCACGAAGGCCGGGGCCGTGTCGCTGTAGGCGTGATCGGGCGCCCATCGGCTGAGCGCCACCGCCGCCGGCGCCAGCAGGCCCACCAGAGCGGCCATCCCCAGGCCCGCCATCCAGGCCTGTTGCCCGCGCAGGCCCACCCGCGGCTCGTCCTCGGAGAGCGCCCCCAACAAGGCTCCCCCCAGCAAGGCCGCCAGCAGCAGCAGCGAGAGGGTGCGCAGCGGAAACTCATAGAGCCCGCCAAAGAGCACGGCCGCGTAGGCCGCCACCAGGGCCGCCCCCAGGCTGCGCCGACGCCCCGGCTCCAGGGCCCGCACCCGCATCAGGCCGAGGCCCAGGGGGGCCGCCATCAGCACGATCCAGGCCCCGCCAAAGACAAAGCCATGCTCGGCCAGGGCCTGCACCGGCTCGTTGTGGGCGTGGACCGCCGCGCTGTAGGCCACCCCGCGCTTCACCAGCCAGTGACCATCGCCAAAGCTGCCCGGGCCCACGCCCACCCAGGGCGCACCCCGGGCCAGCTCGAGGGCCTCTGCCCACAGGCCGAGCCGATCGCCGAAGGGGTCCGGCGTGGTGGCGGCCGGCATCAACCGCTCGGTGAGCAGCGCCGTCACCCGGGCCGGCCCGGCGAGGACGAAGGCCGTGAGCCCCACGCCGAAGAGCCCGACCACCGAGGCCGTGACCACGCGCCACCCCAACAGGGCCGCCCAGAGCCCCAGGGCGAGGGTCGCCCCGAGGAGGGCGCCCCGGCTCGTGGTCGACCAGGTGGCGACCAGGAGCAGCGGCAGGGCGGCGCGCCAGGCCCAACGACCCGCACCCTCCCCCCGACTCGCCAGCCCCGCGCACAGGGGCACCGCCGCGGCCAGCAGGATGCCGGCGTGGTTTGGATCGATGAAGGGCCCGAAGAAGGGCGCCCGCACGATGCCTTCGGGCAGGCCGCTGGTCCAGTAGACGCTGCCCGCCCCGCTCGCCGCCTGCAGCCAGCCGAGCGCGACCACCGCCAGGGCCACGCCGACCACCGCGCTGGCGAGGCGCAGCGCCCGCCGCCGGCTGCGCACCACCGCCGAGGCCGCCGCCGCAAAGACCAGCGCCACGCCGGCCTGCCCCGCGGCGAGCAGCCCCGCCGAAGGGTGCAAGGCCAGGGGGTGCCCGTCCCCCGAGAGCCCCGCCACCGCCCAGAGATCCTGCAAGGCCGCTGCCCAACCCGGCTGCAGCGCCGCCCGCAGGCCCGCCCCCGCCGGGATCAACATCGCGAGGTTGACGAAGCAGAGCCCCAGCCCCAGGCCGAGCAGCCCCAACTGCGCCCGCCCGATCTCCGCCCGCCGCCCGCGGTGCTCCCGCCGAACCCGCACCAGCACGGCCGCCGAGACGGCCAGAGACAGCAGGCTCACCACCGCCCGGGGGATCGGGTGGACGGTGGCAAAGCAGGCCACGGCGACCGGCAGCGGCAGCAGCAGCAGCCACCCGACCCATCGACTGGCGCCTGCGCCTCGTTCGGCGCCGCCGGCCGCATCTTGGGAGGGGATGGTCAAGCTGTGTTACCCGTCGGGGACTGGAGTTGGTGATGGATTACCCTGTTGACAGCCGCGTTGGTGCCCCTGTTTCTCCCCCGCCCGGCCGCGATGACGGCGCCTGGGCCGTCGCCAACAAGGGCGAGACCGAGGCCCTCCTTCTGCACTACTGGCAGATCCTCAAAAAACGCAAGCTGGTCGTGGGGATGTTCTGTTTTTTCCTCGTCACCACCGTCACGATCGCCACGCTGCTGTCCACGCCCTTCTACGCCGCCACCACGGTCATCCAGATCAGCCCCAAAGCGCCCACGGTCGTCGAGATGGACCAGGTGGCCGATCTCGTCTCCTCCTCCGGCGCCCAGGACGTGCAAAACTACTACGCCACCCAGTACAAGATCATCCAGAGCCGATCGGTCCTCTCCACGGCGCTGACTCGGCTGAAAGAGCAGCACGCGATTACAGATTTTGACGAGGCCGAAAAGCCGCTCGAAGCCCTTCGGCGGATCTTGATCGTCGAGCCGGTGCCCCAAACCCACCTCGTCAACATCACGGTGGAATTCCCCGACCCCGACAAGGCCCGCCTCTTCGCCGACACCGTCGCCGAAGCCTACATGGACAACAACCGCCAGCGGGCGCTCACCTCCACCCAGGAGGCCCTGGCTTGGCTGCGCGAGCAGGCCGAGAAGCTCCGCCAGCGCAAGTACGAGTCCGACCGCGCGGTGGGCGAATACAAGAGCCAGCACGATCTCGGCGGCGTGAACGAGCAGTACAACTCCACCCTCACCCAGCTCCGCAGCCTGCAAGAGCGCTGGAGCGCCGCCCACACCGAGGTGGTCGAGGCCCAGAGCATCTACCAGGAGCTGGAGAGCCAGCTCCGCACCGCCCGGGCCACCACCAACTACGCGCCCCTGGCCCAGCACCTCGCCGTCGGCCGCCCCACCTTGAACGGCCTGCTCACCCACCGCGACGAGTTGCTCCAGCAGCGCGCCGAGTTGGCCAGCAAGTATGTCGACGCCGCCCCGCAGATCCGCGAGGTCGACGGCCAGATCGCCGGCATCGAGAGCCAGATCCACCAGCAGGTGAACGACATCATCGCCAGCCGCAAGGCCGACGCCGACGTGCTCGCCACCCGCGAGCGCAACCTCAAGACCGAGCTCGACGCCTCCAAGAGCCAGGCCAAGCTGCTCGAAGAGAAGTTCATCGAGCTCAAATTCCTCGAAGGCAAGGCCGAGCGCGACGAGAGCTTCTACAAGAACATCGACACCCGCTTAAACGAGGTCGATCTCAGCAGCCTGCTGCAAAACAACAACATCCAGATCATCGACCGCGCCGTCCCCACCGATGATCCCATCCGCCCGGTGCTGCCGGTCAACCTCGCGATGGCCCTGCTCTTCGGCCTCGCCGGCGGCTGCGCCATGGCCTTCGCAATCGAGCACTTCGACTCAACCATCAAGAGCCAGGACGACATCGAGCAGCTCATGGGCGTGGCCTTGCTCGGCGTGGTGCCCGAGGTCGACCCCGCCGAGAGCCGCTCCTTGCCCAATGACGTCGACCGCAGCCTCTACGTCTTTGCCCGCCCCCGCTCCAACATCGCCGAGCACCTGCGAAGCATCCGCACCAACGTGATGTTCCGCACGCCCAAGAAGCCCACCCGCCGCCTGCTCATCACCAGCGCCGCCCCCCGCGAGGGCAAGAGCTTCACTTCGTCGAACCTCGCCGCCATCATCGCCATGACCGGCAACCGCGTGCTGCTGATCGACGCCGACCTGCGCCGACCGGCCCTGCACAAGCGCTTTGGCATGACCAACGACCGCGGCCTGCGCGACGCCCTGGCCGACGGCGCATCTTTCGACAGCGTGCGGCGCCACACCCACATCCCCGACCTCGACGTCATCGTCGCCGGCCCGCCGCCCCAAAACCCGGGCGAGCTCCTGTCCTCGCAGATGGCGCCCTTCCTGGCCGGGATTGAGGGCTACGACTTCATCCTCGTCGACTCACCCCCCGTCACCGTGGTGGCCGACCCGCTGGTGCTCTCCAACATGGTCGATGGCGTGCTCATCGTCGTCGAGGCCAACCGCACCGACCGCAACATGGTGATTCAGTCCTTCACCCGCCTGCGCGAGATGAAGGCCAACATCATCGGCGCCATCATGAACAAGCTGTCGGCCCGCACCGCCACCTACGGCTACTACAACTACTACAGCTACGGCTACTACTACGCCGACGGGGAGGGCGAAGGCGAAGCCCAAGGCGCCCCCCGCGAGCCCGCCGCGCGCTAGCCCGCCGTGCGAAGGTGCAAGGGCCGGCCGTCGATCAGGCCCTCGCGCCGGAGTTGCTGGTACTCGGCAAACATCAGACCGGCCAGCGCCCAGAAGAACCAGCCCAGGGTGGCCCGGTTGATGAAGGCGTTGCTGACCATGTTGGCCGCCGTCGCCGCCACACACATGCCGGTGGTGTAGGCGCCGAACTGCCGGGCCCAGGGGTCGGGCGAGCGCTTGAAGACGACGAAGCCGCAGCGCAGGATGTGAAACTGCATCACGATGTAGCTCAGCGTGGCGATCGGCCCGACCTGAAAGGTCATCGTCAGGTAGTCGGAGTGGGCGTCGACCTGCCCGCCCTTGCGAAAGGTGTAGGGGTTAAACGCCTCCCGCGTGAGCAGCCAGTGCTTGCCGATGCCGAGCCCCAGCACCACATCGCCGAGTCCATAGGACAGGTACTCGCGGATGGAGGCGGTCCAGATGCCCATCCGCCCGCTGCCCAACTTGGCCCGGCTCATCACCTGCTGATTGGGCAGGAAGAAGAGCACGAGGTCCTTGAACCGATCCTGCACCGCCGGCGTGAACGAAACAAAGACCAGCCCGATCAGGCCCCCCATGACGAGGATCCGCTGCCGGCCGCTCGCCCAGAGCAGCACCGCGCCAAAGACCGCCAGGGCCAGCCAGGCCGTGCGCACATAGGTCTGGTACAGACAGAGCATCGCGATCACCGCCATGCCGCCGGTCACGAGCCGCTCGCGCTTGTCGCTCACCACCAGGGTCCACCAGATCAACAAGGCGCTGAAGGCCATCATCATCAGCGCGTGGTTGTGCAGGTTCTGGTAGCCGCCGAGCAGGCGCTTGTAGCCCGAGAGCATGAAGCTGCTGCTGTGGCCCGTGACCAGATGGTGCAGCGAGATCATCACCGGGATCACGCTCACCATCGCGATGATCCGCGCGAAGCGCCGTCGGTCTTCGCGTGTGTTCACGAAGGCGCTCACCAGGAACATCATCAACAGCGGGTTGATGTACTTGGCCAGGATCTCCGCCGCCGAGCGCACCTCGAGGTTGCGCAGGCCGCCGATCAGCAGAACCAGCACATAGGGCAAGAAGGCCGGCATGCAGGGGTGCCGGTCGACCCGCCGCAGCTCCAGCACAAAGAGGATCGCGGCCAGACCGGTCACGCCGCCCGTGTAGATCTCCATCAGGTTCATGCTCAGCACCTTGCCGGGCAGCCACCAGAGCAGATCGAGCACCAGCCGAAAGGCGAAGAGGTAGAGCAGCGCCTGCGCGGGCCGGCTGAAGAAGAAGGCCACCACCGCGATGCCCGCCAAGGCCGCCCCCAACAGCAGGGGCGTCGCCTTCATGATCCCCACCGCCAGCACCAGAAAGCTCAAGACAAAGATCACGGCGAAGGTGATGCGCCGCTCTTCGCCCACCGAAGGGCGCAGCTCCTCCCAAAGCTCCGACAAGACCCGCATGATCACAGCTCCCAAAGCATGGTCGACCACAACAATCCTCCCCGCCATAGCCCATCCAGCCCCGGGAAGGCCCGCCCACCCCCCCGGGTCCCCAGGGCGAGCCCCGCCGCCGCGTTAGGGCCCCCAGGGCGGCTCCCCCCGCCTTCATTGTCTTGATCTCCTCTGTATGTTCGAAGGGATGGCCCCCATGCACCGCCTCTTTGTCGTCTTCCTCGCCCTCCTGGCCCCGGTCCTCGCCCTGGCCCAGGAGCCCGCCGTCTACAAAATCGGCCCCGGCGACATCCTCTCCCTGGTGGTGCACGAAGAGGCCTCGCTCTCCGGCGAATACAAGGTGCGCGAGACCGGTGCGGTCGAGATCCCCATCGTCGGCCGGGTGGAGATCGGCGGGCTCTCCCAGGACGAAGCCACCGCCGCCATCACCGCCGCGCTCACCGCCAAGTACCTGAAGAACCCCCACGTCTCGGTGGAGATCAAGACCTACGCCAGCCAGCCCGTCCAGGTGCTCGGCGCGGTGCGCACCCCCGGCACCTTCTTCTTGAAGGGCCCCACCACCCTGCTCGACATCCTCAGCCTCGCTGGCGGCGTGCTGGCCGAGAAGAGCTCCCAGGAGGTGCACATCAAGCGGGCCAGCGGCGGCGAGCCGATCACCGTCGACCTCGCCCGCCTGCTCACCCAGGGCGAAGGCAACCTGATCCTCGAGCCCAATGACGTGGTGCTGATCAAAGAAGGCGAGTTTGTCTATGTCAACGGCGAGGTCAGCAAGCCCGGCGCCGTGGGGTGGAAGAGCGGCCTCACCCTCTCCCAGGCCGTCGCCGCCGCCGGAGGCGCCAACCGCACCGCCGCCCTGCGCACCGTCTACGTCGTGCGCGAAGGCAAGACCATCACCGTCAACCTGAAGAGCGTGCTCAAGGGCAAAGAGGCCGACTTCCCGGTGCGGCCCGGCGATCAGGTGTACCTCGGCGAGTCGGTGCTGTAGGCGGGCCCGCGCTGCGGTACAGTGCGGCCCGCAACGCCCCGGAGAGCCCATGCGCCGCGCCCCCCTCCTGACCCTGCTCCTCCTCCTCACCCCCCTCGCCTGCGGAGACAAGGGAGGCGAGAGCGGCGATGACGGCGGCGGCGACGACGCGGGCGAGGGCAGCGGCGACGACGGCTCCGGCGTCTGCGACCCGGCCACCGACGCCGACTGCGACGGCTCCCTCGACGCCGACGACTGCGACCCCAACGACCCCTACGTCTACCCCGGCGCCACCGACATCCCCTACGACGGCAAAGACAACGACTGCGCCGGCGATGGCGACAACGTCGACGTAGACGGCGACGGCTTCGTCGGCGAGTCGGTCGGCGGCGATGACTGCAACGACGGCAACCCCACCATCTTCCCCGGTGCGGCCGAGATCTGCTACGACGGCATCGATCAAAACTGCGACGGCACCCCCGCCGAGGCCGGCACCGACAGCAACGACTGCGATGGCGACGGCCACGACGGCCGCGGCGAGACCTACACCGACTGCAACGACGAAGACCCCGCCGTCAACCCCGACGCCACCGAGGTCTGGTACGACGGCGTCGATCAGGACTGCACCGGCCCCGGCAGCTCGGACTACGACGCCGACGGCGACGGCGAGGAGTCCGCCGACTTCGACGGCACCGACTGCGACGACACCAACGCCGACGTGCGCTCCACCACCACCGAGTCGCTCGACGCCAAAGACAACGACTGCGACGGCGCCACCGACGATCTCACCGTCTTTGACGCCACCCGCGCCTGGTACGCCAACTCCACCTCGGGCAACGGCTGGTTCGGCGCGGTCATCCTCGCCATGCCCGACCTCAGCAGCGACGGCAGCCTCGATCTGGCCGTCGGCGGGCCCTACTCCGACGATGACTCGGTCTGCGACCCCACCGGCGACTTCTCCGGCTGCGGCGGCTGGCTCAGCATCCTGAACCCCAGCGCGCCGGACGGAACCCCCACCGACGTCGAGCTGGCGCGGATCAGCGGCCAGGCCGCCATGCTCGAACACCCCCGCGGCGACTGGCTCGGCTACGACGCCGCCAACCTCGGCGACCTCAACGGCGACGGCTGGCCCGAGCTCCTCGCCGGGGCCCCCACCCGCAGCTCCGGCGGCAAGACCGGATTTGTCCTCGCCTTTGACGGCAGCGACCTGCTCAGCGGCGGCGAGCGCGTGCCCGCCGACGCCCTCGCCGCGGTCACCCTGGACGACTACCTGGGCCTCGACGTCGCCACCGCCGGTGACATCGACGGCGACGGCCTCCTCGACCTCGCGGCCAGCAATTCCGACGCCTACTACGGCGCCATCAGCGGCATCGCCCTGCGCGCCGCCGTCTGGAGCGGCGCCGCCATCGCCGCCGGCGGCGCGCTGGACGACAGCGACGCCCTGGCCACCTTTGGCGCCGTCACCCCCGGCGGCCAGATCATCGGCGGCGCCGACTTCGACGGCGACGGCATCGCCGACCTGATCGTCCCCACCAACACCGCCGTCGACGGGGCCATCACCCTGCTCAGCGGCGCCGACCTCGCCGTCGGCGGCGCCCTCTCCCTGGTGGACGCCCCCCAGCGCACCGGCGCCAACACCGAGGCCCTGGGCTTCCGCAACACCCGCCTCGCCGACCTCGACGGCGACGGCCTGCCCGAGCTGGCCAGCGCCGCCCCCTTCGCCGACGGCGACACCACCGCCGGCGGCGCCATCTACCTCTTCTCCGGCGCCAGCCTCTCCACCAGCGGCCCCGCCGCCGACGCCGTCCACACCACGATCCTCGGCACCCTGGCCTTCGGCCAGATCATCACCAGCGGCGAGACCGGCGGCGACATCGACGGCGACGGCAAGGACGACCTCCTCCTCTCCTCGACCGGCGGCAACATCAGCGCCGTAGTGCGCAGCGTCGGCGCCTTCGCCGCGGGGGCCGACCTCGCCGCCGGCGGCACCCTGCGCGCCGACGCGCTCTCCGCCACCTTCCCCACCCGCGACGACGGCGACCTCTACGGCTGGGCCGGCCTGCTCTACGACTACGACAGCGACGGCGACAGCGACGTGGTACTCGGCGCCCCCAACAGCAGCAGCGTGGGCATGGTCACCCTCTTCACCGCCGAGCTCTCGGAGTGATCCCCCTCCTCGCCCTCCTCGGCGCCGCCTGGGCCAACGGCCAGACCACCCACATCTGGATCACCCACGCCGCCACCGAGGCCCTGCCCGAGGGCGAGCTGCGCGACCTGCTCACCGACGAGGCCCTGGCGCCGATGCTGGTCCACGGCACGATGTTCCCCGACGGGGGCTACGCCGTGGGCCACCCCTACGGCGAGATCGCCCACTGGGAGCCCCTGCAGATCGCCTACCTGGAGTGGATCCGCGCCACCTACGCCCCGCCCTGGACCGACGAGGCCCGCGCCCACATCGCCTTCCTGATGGGCCTCGCCTCCCATGGCATGGCCGATCAGACCCATGACGCCCTCTACCTCGACTGGTCGCGCCGCTACGACGCCGACGCCGGCTGGGCCCACGACGGCAGCCTCGACGAGGCCACCGACTTCGTCTGGAGCTCGCTCACCGGCCCCGCCACCGTGCCGGAGCGCTGGGTGCCCCAGGCAGCCCTGATGCCCCTCTTCGAGGCGCTGGACGTGGGCGTCGACGCCGAGACCCTCGACCGCGCCCAGGGCATGCTCGAGCTGGCCGTCGGCCTCGTCGGCATCGGCGGCCAGAACGAGGCCCTGGTGGCCGAGTACGCCGCCGAGTTCCCCTGGGGCTGCAGCCACCTCGAAGACCCCGCCCAGCCCGGCACCCCCAGCTTCGAGGCCACCGCTGTCGCCGCCTACTGGCAAGACCTCTACGCCCAGCTCCACGGCGAGGCCGGCCCCCAGCACCTCCTCACCGCCTGGCCCCCCGACGGCGGCTACAAGCCCGTCACCGCCGCCAGCGCCCTGGAGAGCCGCGTCGCCCTGGTGCTGGCCCGCGGCGCCCCCACCGGCGAGCCCGCGGCCGACCTCGTCACCGTCACCGACGCCGCCGGCCGCGCCTACCCGGTCGACCTCTCGCTCTACTATGGGCAGAATTCCCACGTCCTCCTGGTGGTGCCCCAAGAGGACTGGGCCGCCGACCAGGACTTCACGCTGACCCTGCGCGCCGCCACCCCCGGCCGCGACGGCACCGCCACCCCCGCCGACACCACGCTGACCTTCACCACCCGCGCCCCCGTCGAGGACGAGGCCGAGGCCGCGCCCCTCCCCGCCACCAGCAAGGGCTGCGCCACCCCCGCCGGCCCGCCCCTGATCGAGGCCGCCGCCCTGCTGGCCCTGCTCAGCCGACGCCGCCGCCCGAGCCCCGCTCCACCACGTTGATCAGGTTGCCCTCGGGGTCTTCGACGGTGATCAGCCGGCCCTGGTGGGCCTCTCGCCGCGGCTGGTAGAGCCGGGCCCCGTCGGCGTGCAGGCGCTCGCGCACCGCCGCCAGATCGGGAACCACCAGCTCCAGGTAGAGCCCCTGGCTGTTGCCCCGCGAGAAGCCCGACACCCGGCTGGTGTCCAGCAGGATGATGCGCGAGGAGCCCGCCGCCAGCGCGATGTGCGAGCGCCCCCGCCCGGCCATCTGCAAGCCCAGCAGCTCGACGTAGAAGCGCCGCGACTCGGGAAACTTGGCGCAAGGGATGTTGACCGCCCGCAGCTCGGCCCCCTCGGAGACCGCCGCCGCCGCCCGGGGGCGCGCAACCTGGGTGCGATTCCAAAAGCCGCGCGTGCTCACCATCACCTCTCGGGCGGCTCAAATACCCCGCAGGTTACGGCGACGCCATGTCGCCCCTCCTGCTGGCCCTGGCCTGCGCGGACCCCGCGCCCCTCTCCACGCTGCAGCCCGCCACCGCCGGGCCCCTGCGCCTCGTCGAGGTCCTGGACGAGGCCCAAATCGAGCCTGGCCCCCTCGTGCTGCCCGCCGGCGCCGCCCTGGATGGCAGCTTCCGCCTCGCCAGCGGTTGGGAGCAGGTTCCCGGCACCCGGGTCTGGACCCGCCCCAGCCCCCTCCGCCTCGCCCACGACCACTACCGCGAGGAGCCGCCCGGCGTCTCGCTCCTCGCCGAGGACGGCCGCCCCCTGCCCTGGAGCCCCGGCCTCGCCGACGGCGGCACACAGACCGGCGGCTGGGAGTACGTCGAGGGCGCCCTCTACCTCGCCGCCGCCCGCGACCCCGGCGAGAAGCCCCCCACCCTGCGCTCCAGCGCCGCCGCCGCCGAGCTGGCCCGCCTCGACCCCGCCCGCTCCGGCCTGCCCCCCGCCGCCCACGTCCGCCACACCCTCACCCTCGGGTCGATGACCCGCGACAGCCTGATGCTCTCCCCCGGCGGGTCGCTCCAGTTCACCCTCGCCCTCCCCGCCGGCGCCCCCCGGCTGCGCTTTGGGCTCGGCCAGGTCGATCCGCGCATCCTCGGCTGGACCGGCGAGGCCGCTCTGCGCATCGAGCTCGACGGCCACGAGATCTTCACCGCCACCGCCGCCACCGGCGCCCCCTTCACCGAGCACAGCGTCGATCTCAGCCCCTGGGCCGGCCAGACCCTCACCCTCCGCCTCGAGGCCGACCCCAAGGGCGACCCCACCGGCGACCTCCTCGCCCTCGGCACGCCCGAGATCACCAACGCCCAGGCCCCCGCCGACGAGGCCGACCGCATCGTGGTGATCGGCCTCGACACCCTGCGGGTCGACCACCTCTCCGGCGCGGGCTACCGCCGCGACACAAGCCCTCACCTGGACGCCCTGGCCGCCCAGTCCACCGTCTTCTCGCACACCTGGACGGTGGCCCCCCGCACCCGCCCGGCCTTCCGCTCGATCTTCACCGGTCGCTGGCCCCTGCCCGCGCTCACCGCCCCCAACATGGCCGAGACCTTCGCCGCCGCCGGCTGGTCCACCGCCGGCTTCGTGGCCAATGTCCACCTGATCCCCCGGCTCGGCTTCGCCGACGGCTACCGCTGGTGGGAGTACGAAGACTCCGTCCCCGCCGCCCATCAGGTCGACCGCACCCTCTCCTGGCTCACCGACCACGCCGCCGAAGACGCCCTGGTCTTTGTCCACTTCATGGACCCCCACGTCTTCTACCTGCCGCCCGAGCCCTACAAGGACCGCTACACCGCCGGCCTCGCCACCACCGACCTGCCCGAGCGCTACAACCGCTGGCTGGTGCGCCGCTGGGAGGCCGAAGGGCGCCTGACCGCCGACCACAAGGCCCTGATCGAGGCCCGCTACGACGCCGAGATCGCCTACCTCGACGCCCAGATCGGCCGCCTCCTCGCCGCCCTCAACGCCCTGCCCGGTCGCACCACCGTGGTGGTCACCACCGACCACGGCGAAGAGTTCTGGGAGCACGGCCAGTTCGAGCACAACCACACCCTGCACGAGGAGCTGGTGCGCGCCCTGCTCTGGGTTCGTACACCCGACAAGGTCGGCCGCACCCTCTCCGCCCCCGCCTCCCTGGTGGACATCGCCCCCACCCTCCTGGAGCTGGCCGGCCTGCCGCCGCTGGCCGAGGTGGATGGACAGAGCCTCGCCCCCTTCGTTCAGCGCGGCGCCGACCCCGTCCTGGAGGCCCGCCTGCGCGAGCGCCCCCTGCCGCTCGGCCACATGATGTTCGCCCCCGAGCACTGGGGGGTGGTGAGCGCCGGCCACAAGTACATTCTGCACACCGTCTCCGGCGAGGAGCAGCTCTACAACCTCACCACCGACCCCGCCGAGGCCACCGACCTCGCCGCCACCGCCGATCTGGCCCCCTTCCGCGCCGCGCTGTCCACGGCCACCGGCTGGCCGGTGGGGCCGGGCTGGCGCATCCACCTCAAGGGGGCCACCTCACCCTTCCGCCTGCGCTTCGACCGGCCCGTACAAGCCTTCCTCCTCGATCCCGAGGCCGCCCAGGACCGCCGGGCCAACCTGGAGTGGGGCGAGATCCCCCCCGTGCTCCCCGCCGACGTCGGCCGCGTGCAGCTCTCCGAGGAGGGCCGGGCGCTCACCTTCGTGCCCGGGCCAAAAGGCGAGGGCACCCTGGCGCTGCTGGGCCTGCCGCCCGAGGCCGAGGTGACCGTCCAGCAGGAGCGCGGCGTGGGGCCGCTTCGTCCGGGGCGGGTGGAGTTGGGCGGGGCCAAGGCCGATGTGGTGCCGGGCACGCTGATCCTGCCCCAGGACACCGAGGCGCGCCGGCTGGCGGCCCAGCACGACCCGGAGGCCATCGAGGCGCTGCGGGCCCTTGGCTATGTCGAGTAGCGGGGGCGAGAGGGGGGTCGCGGGGGCCAGTCCTGGGATCCAAGGACTGCATGTCGAGGTCCGTTGACCCCAGCCCGGAGATCCAAGGACTGCGCACCGAGGGCCGCGAACCCAGTCCTACGATCCAAGGACTCGTCGCGACGGGCCGCGAACCCAGTCCTAAGATCCAAGGACTCCACGCTGGGGGCCGCAGACCCCAGCCCGAAGATCCAAGGACTGCGCACCGAGGGCCGCGGACCCCAGCCCGAAGATCCAAGGGCTCCTCGCTCAGCACCCCAGACCCCAGCCCGAAGATCCAAGGACTCCACCCCCAACCCCCACCCGCCGAAGCCAGGACACCCGCCCACCTTCGGTCCCAGGCCACCAAACCGATTAGGCCCTCCCACCCAGCCCCGAGCCCCCCGTGCACGCCCACGCCATCCTCCGCGACCCCCAAGGCCACCACCACGAGCTGGTCCACGGCGACGTCATCGGCCGCGTCTGGTCGGCCGCCTTGCAGCTTGACGATGGGCGCGTCTCCGAGGCCCACGCCATGGTCAGCCTGCGCGAAGGGCAGCTCCAGCTCATCGCCCTGCGCGGGCGCCTCGCCGTGGAGGGCCAGCCCCAGTCCCATGTCGCCTTGCGACCGGGCGCCCGCATCCAACTCGCCCGCGGCGTGGAGCTGGAGGTGCTGGAGGTCTACCTCCCCGACGATGTGCTGGGCATCGAGGCCGAGGGCCTGCCCCGCCAGGCCCTGCCCGGGGTCTGCTCGGTCTTGGCCGATCCCACCCTGCGGCTGTCGGCCGGCTGGCAGGATGGCGCCCTGCTGCACATCTGGACCACCGGCGATCGCTGGATGGCCCGCGTGCCCGGCGCCGCGGCCCAGCCCCTGCGCGCCGGAGACAGCCTGCCGGTGGGCGCCCACCGCCTGCGCCTCGTGGCCATCCCCCTGCAAGACGCCGGACACTCGGCCACCCGCCGCCAGGGCGAGCTCGACGCGCCGGTGCACCTGATCGCCGCCTTCGACACCGTCCACATCCACCGCGAGGGCGGGCCGCCGGTCACCCTCGGCGGCATGCAGGCCCGCCTCGTGTCTGAGCTGGTGGCCATCGGCGGCCCCGTCTCCTGGGGGGTGCTGGCCGAGGAGCTGTGGCCCGACGAGGCCGACGCCCACATGCGCCGCGGCCGCCTCGACACCCTGCTGTCGCGGGTGCGCCGCCGCCTCCGCGCCGCCGGCCTGCGGGCCGATCTGGTGCGGGCCGACGGGGCCGGCGCCATCGAGCTGCTGCTCTACCCCCACGATCGCGTGGACGATCGCACATGAGCAGCGGAGAGGGGACCGCCCCGCCGAGCCCCCTCTCCGGCGCCGCTTTCACCGATGAGGTCGCGGCTGCGGGGCCGGCGGCGGTCGGCCCCCGCTACGAGCGCGGCGGGCTGCTCGGTCGCGGCGGCATGGGCGAGGTCCACATCGCCCGCGACGTGGAATTGGGCCGCGACGTCGCGCTGAAGACCGCCCACCCCGGCGATCCCGGCGCCGCCCACCGCCTCGCCCGCGAGGCCGCGCTCACCGCCCGGCTCGAGCACCCCAACATCGTGCCGGTCTACGCCGCCGGCCGCGACGCCGAGGGGCGCCCCTGGTACGCGATGCGGCGCCTGCCGGGCCGATCGCTGGCCGCTGTGCTGGCCGCCACCCCCCTCGGCCCGCCGCGTCTGCGCCTCGTGCGGCACCTCACCGACGCCGCCCAAGCCCTCGCCCACGCCCACGAACGCTGCGTGCTGCACCGCGACGTCAAGCCGGCCAACCTGATGGTCGGGCCCCAGGGCGAGACGGTGCTGGCCGACTGGGGGCTGGCCTGCACCCGCGAGGAGGCCGCCGACGCCGTCCATGCGGGCACCCCCGGCTACATGGCCCCCGAGCAGGGCCGCCGCGGCCAGGTGGATGAGCGGGTCGACATCTATGGGCTCGGCGCCGCCCTCTTCGAGCTGCTGAGCGGCGCGCCGCCGCCGGCCAAGGGGCCGATCCCCCGCTTGCAGGGGGCCGCCATCCCGCCCGAGCTGGCCGCCATCGCCCACCGCGCCCTGCAGCCCGATCCCGCCGACCGCTACCCCACCGCCCGCGCCTTCGCCGACGACCTGCTGGCCTGGTTCGAAGGCCGCCGCGTCACCGCCCACCAGTATTCGGCCGGCGAGCACCTGGGTCGACTGATCCACCGTTTTCGCTTGCCGCTGGCCGTCGCCGCGGTCGCCCTGGTCGCCCTCACCCTGGCGGTCTCCTGGGGCCTGCGTCAGTCGCTGGCCGAGCAGGCCCGCGCCCGCGCCTCAGAGGCCCGCGCGCTCCAGGCCCAGGCGGAGGCCCAGTCCTCGCTGGGCGCGGCCCTGGCCGCCCAGGCCGTCACCGCCGCCCGCGCCGGCCGGCCGATGGAGTCGGAGATCCTGGCCGCCAACGCGCTGCTGCACGGTGAATCGGCGCTGGCCCGCGGCATCCTCGCCCGCTTCTCGCTGCAGCCGCGCTTCATCCTCCTCGACCGCAGCCCGCCGATCGCGCCCTGCGCCCGCTCCACCCTCTCCTCGCGTGGACAGACCCTCCTCTGTATCTACCCCGACGAGGCCCAGCTCCTCGACCCCTTCCACCCCGCCGGGCCGCTGCACCGCTTCGCCGGCGTCTTCTCCGACGGCGGCTTTGACGGCGACGACCACGCCGTGCTGGTCGATCAGGCCCAGGCGCTCTGGCACTGGGCGCCGCCGGCCGCCCCCCAGCGCATCGAGCTCTCCAAAAAGGTGCCCATCCGGGTCGGCCGCTCTGCCCACGCCGGGCGGACCGCCCTCTTCGGCGCGGGCACCGACATCCTGATCGACATCCACGCTGGCACCGTGCTCGCCACCGCCGATTGTGGCACCAGCCAGAAGGGCCTCACCACCCTCGTCACCGCCGCCGGCGACCTGCTGACCGGCTGCTCCAACCACGAGGTCCGCCTCACCCGACCCGGCGAAGCCACCCGTGTACTTGGACAGACCAGCGAGGCCGAGGGCCCGCCCACCGCCCTCGCCGAGGGGCCCGACGGCCGCATCTGGCTCGGCACCCTCGGCGGGACGATCCGGCCCCTCGACGGGCCTGAGCCCCCCTTGCAGGTCGGGAGACAGTTCCCCCTGCACCTCGCGATTGGGTTGACCACCGGCGCCCTGGCCACCGAAGAGGGCCTCTTTGTGGTCTGGGACCTCGCCACCGGCCGCGAACAGAGCCGCCTGCACGATCGGCCTGGCCCGGTCGTCTGGCTGGAGCCCGACACCATCCTGCGCCTCTTCACCGATCACGCCGAAGACCGCCGGGCCCCGCCCGCCGCCACCACCGCCCTGCTGCGCTTTCGCGAAGGGGTCGGCGCGCTCACCCTCTCCCCCGACGGCGCCGACCTCGCGGTGGGGCTGGGCGACGGCCTCGTGCAGGTCTTTGATCGGGCCACCGGCAGCCTGCGCTGGTCGGCCACCCCCCAGGACGGCGTGGTGAAGGACCTCGCCTACAGCGTCGACGGCCGCACCCTGGCCGCCGCCACCGTCACCTTTGGCGTGCAGCCCCTCTTCGAGGCCGCCACCGGGCAGATCCGCGGCCACCTCCCCGGAGACAAGATTCGCCGGCTGGCCCAACTCCCCCGCGGCGGCTGGCTGGTGGGCTCCTACCGCCCCCTCTTCTTCTCCCTCGACGCCGCCGGCCAGCAGCAGCTCCTGCTCCGCGAACAAAGCGCTCTCGACATCGACCACTCGCCCTCGGGCGCCGTGGTCGGCACCTTCGACAACGAGGTCTTCCGCATCACCGACGGCACGCCGCCCACGCTCACCCGGATCGCCTCTGTCTACGACCTGCGCTCGGTGGCCGCCTTGGGCTCCGACGTGCTGGTGGGCGGCCAGGACGACATCCGTCTCTACGACGCCCGCGGCGCCCTGCTGCGCACCTGGTCGAGCACCTCCGCCGTGAACGAGCTGGCCAGCAGCCCCGACGGCGCCACCTTCGCCTCGGGGCACCACACCGGCGAGGTCTACCTCTGGCGCCCCGATCAGGACGAGCCGGTGGCCTCCTTCATCGGCCACGCCTCCCGGGTCAACGCCCTCGCCTTCTCCCCCGACGGCCGCACCCTGTACAGCGGCAGTTGGGATCTCACCGTGCGGGCCTGGGACATCTCCGTCATCCAGGCCGAGGCCCGGCCCCTCCAGACCGCCATCGAGACCGCCTGGGGCCGCGACCTCAACGATGTGCTCTCGGGCGTCTATTAGGGGCCGCCGGTCCCGATGGAACAGCGCTATACTGGGCGCCGATCTCTCGCCCCTCGGTGACCGCTGATGCCGCGTCTGTGTCTCCTCGCCCTCCTCGCCTGCAGCGACCCCAAAGGCAGCGACAGCGGGGGCGCCCCCGAGCCCCTGAGCGGCGACCTCATCCTCGAAGATCAGCACAACTACACCTACAGCGGCGAACTGGCCGTGGAGGGCGTGGAGGTGGTCTGGGGCCAGGACGTGACGGTGGACTGGTCGAGCTTCACGGTCGACCTGCGCGGCCGCCCGGTGGAGCCCGCCGCGCTCGACCAGCTCGGCCTCGTCGCCTTTGGTCTCAGCCAGGACGAGCTGCTCACCGCCATCGCCACCAACACCCTGCTGCAGTCCGACATCCTCGACTTTCGGGTGCACCTCAACACCGCGGGCGCCACCCAAACCACCCTGTCGCAGTTCTCCATCCTCGGCAATGAATTCGACCCGGCCAGCGAATTCCAGCCCCGGGCCGACGTGGGCACCTGGGCGGTGCTCCTCCAAGACAACGTCGACGGCGCCTTGCAGATCCTGGCCCTCGGGTTCCTCAACCCGGTCGAAGGCGGGCCGGAAGGCACGCTCTCCTTCAGCAATTCCACCACCCAGCTCGACTTCGACGCCGACCTCGGCCAGCACCTCGTCACCGGAGAGGGGCTGACCTACACCCTGGACTGGTCGCAGGTCCGCACCCAGGCGAGCGGACAGACCCTGGAGCTGTCGCGGGCCGACCGGGTCTTCGTCGGCCACCTGCCGGTGGAGACCGACGAAGACGTCGAGGCGAACTTTGTTCAGATCTACGAGATGGCAGACGCCATCTACCAGCTCGACGTTTACGGCCGCACCAGCGTAGGCCTCGCCGAGGCCCTCGACAGCGCCGGCACCCCCTTCCCCGGCTTCACCGCCGGCGGCGCCTGGTTCGTCGGGCTGGAGTGCACCACCTGCACCAGCCCGGCCCCGGTGATCCTGAGCCGGGTCGACGTCCGGTGATCCCCCTCGGCCTCTGGCTCGGCCTCGCCTGGGGCCATGTCCCCCACGACGAGCTGATGCTGCTCAGCGCGCCGGGCGGCCCGGCCTCCGATCAGCCAGCCTTCGCCCTGGTGCTGCCCCACACCCTGCCGATGCTCTTTCGCCGCCCCCAGGCCGGCGCCGACTGGGCGCTGGTGGGGGGACCACCCCTCGGCGATGATCTGCTCGGCGCCGCCGCCACCGACGACACCGCCCTGCTGCTCGGCACCCGCGCCCTGTGGTCCACGGCCGACGGCGGCGCCACCTGGCAACAGAGCCTCCTGCCCGCGTCGGGACAGAGCCTCATCACCGTCCACGACGGCCTGTGGATCGGCGGCGCAGGCGGCCTGTGGCGCTGCCCTGCCCTTGGGGAGCCCTGGGAGGCCCAGCCCATCGGCCCGATCAGCGCGCTCTCGGCGGGCCCCGGCGGCCTCCTGGCCCTCCAACGCGACAGCGGCGCCTTGCTCGCCTTTGTGTCGGATGCCTGGACCCCCATCGACCACGACGTCGACTCGCCCACCGCCGCCTTCGCCCTCTCCGACGCCCGCTACCTGGGCGACAGCCGCGGCGGGCTGTGGCGACAGGCCGGCGTCGACTGGGCCCCCTGCGCCCCCCTCCTCGACAGCGGCGAGGGCTGGCCCGCCATCCTGCGCATCGCCGCCGACGAGGCCGGCGCCCTGTGGGTCGCCACCGCCAGCGGGGTGGTCGCCCGCAGCGAGGATGGCTGCGTCTCCTGGAGCGAAGCCGCCCCCGCCATCGGCGCCACCCGCGCCGGGGTCGGCGGCCCAACCACCCCGGCGGAGGTCGCGCGCGCCTTCGCCGTCTCCGCTTCGGCTCAATTGCTGGGCGGCTGGGCCGGGCTGATCGAACAGACCGACAGCGGCGGCTGGACAGAGCTCCCCCTGGTCGGCGCCGCCTACATGCGCGGCTTCGCGCTGTCTCCCGACTTCGAGGAGAGCGGCGAGGCCTGGCTCGGCGGCTATGCGGCCGGCGTGGTGCGCACCGTCGACGGCGGCGCCAGCCTGCTGCCCCCCGGGCCCGGTCAGCTCGCCACCAACATCCAGTCCATCGCCCTCGACGCCGCAGGCCGCCTCTGGTCTGTTCAGGATTACGCCCTCGCCCGGTCCACCGACCGGGGCGCCACCTGGCAGACCGCGGTCACCCCCTTGTCGCGCGCCTCCCAAGTGCTCGCCGTGGGAGAGGCCACCGCCCTCATCGGCGAGGACGCCGCGGGCCGCCAGGGCCTCGTCGCCTGGACGACCGACGGCGAGACCTGGACAGTGGATGAGGCGCTGGCCCTCGCGCTCGACACCAGCGTGGCTCAGGGCCTCGTCGCCGGCTCCACCGGCCTCTGCGCGCTGGGGGCCCGGCCGACCCGCCTCGTCTGTCAGGTCGATGGCGCCTGGCAGACCTGGGCCACCGGCCTGCAAGACCTCGCCGCCGGGCCGGTGCGCTGGCCCCAGGGCGGCGCCGGCGTGGCCTTTGCCGACAGCCGCGGCACCCACCTCAGCGCCGACGGCGTCATCTGGACAGAGGCCGATCCCGTCCCGGGCGACGCCCCGGTCGCCCTCGCCACCCTCGCCGACGACAGCCTGCTGCTGGCCACCCGCGCCGGCGCCCTGCTGCGCAGCGAGGATGGCGGCACCATCTGGACAGACCTGGGCCTCTCGCTGGCCGTGGCCCCCTTTCACATCCGCCCCTTGCCCAGCGGCGGGGCCTTGCTGGCCACCCCCGATCGGGTCTGGTGGCTGGACCTGCCGGTGAACGGTCCCGACCGCATCCTCGTCTGGAGCGGCCTGGAGCGCATCGAGGCCGAGAGTCCCTTCTTCGCCTGCCCCGCCTGTCTCCTTGAAGAGGCGCCCGGGGCCGGCCTCGGCGGCCTGATGCGCCTGCCCGCCGGACAGTCGGCCACCACCACCGTGCGCGGGAGCCGGCTGACGGTCACCGGATCCCTCGACCGCTTCGCGGTGGTGCAGGTCTGGGTGGACGGCGAACGCTGGGGTGAGCTCGGCCCGGCCGAGGCCCCCCTCGGCGCCCTGGCCGTGATCGAGGGCCTCGAAGACCGCCCGCACACCCTGCACCTCCAGAACATCGACGGCGACGGACTCCTCATCGATGCGATCGAGGGAGCCGGCGAGGGGGTCGCCTTTGGCGAGCCCGCCGACAGCGCCACCCCCGACAGCGCCACCCCCAACCACGACCGCCCCAAGGAGGCGCCCCCGGCCGAGGTCGGCCGCCGCTGCGCCTGCGCCACGAACTCCGGCGCCCCGGGCCTCAGCCTGCTGCTCCTCGCCCTGGTGGCCGCCCGCCGGCGGAGATAACCGGCCCATCCTCGGAGATGTTGCCCATGCGGGTGCAGATCAGCCGCGTGGCGATGGCCGCGCCCCCCAACATCCAGACCGCCGACGCCCTCGGGCCCCTGATCGGCCGCAGCGGCGACTGGATTCGTCAGCGCACCGGCGTCGACCGGCGGCACATCTCCGCCGTGTCGATGGAGCAGCTCGGCGCCGAGGCCGCCCGCGCCGCCATCGGCGACGGCCCGCCGCCCGATCTGCTCATCAACGCCTCGCTCACCCCCCTGCAGCTCATCCCCGACAGCAGCGTCTTCCTCCTGGGGGCCCTGGGCTACAGCGGCATCCCGGCCTTCTCTGTTCACGCCACCTGCCTCTCCTTCGCCGTGGCCCTCTCCCAGGCCGCCGCCCTGATTCACGCCGGCCTGTACCGCCGCATCCTCATCGTCAGCGCCGAGACCGGCTCGCTCTGTCGCGACTTCGAGGAGCCCGAGAGCGCCGCGCTGATCGGCGATGGGGCCGGGGCCGCCCTGGTCGAGGCCACCCCCGAGGGAGAAGACAGCGCCCTGCTGGCCTTCCGCATGGCCACCTGGCCCGAGGGCTCCGACTACGCCGAGCTGCGCGGCCTCGGCACCCGCAACTTCCCCGAGGCGCCCCACACCCGGCCGGCCGACAACCGCTTTCACATGCGCGGGCCGCGCCTCTTTCGCTTCACCGCCCAGCGCTTTGGACCCTTCCTCGCCGAGCTGCTCGGGCCCCTGGGGCTGAGCCCGGCCGACATCGACCTCGTGGTGCCCCACCAGGCCTCGGGCCCGGCCCTCGACGCCCTGCCCGCCTTCGGCTTCGATCCCGCCCGCGTGGTCAATATCATCGCCGAATATGGCAACTGTATCGCCGCCAGCCTGCCGATGGCCCTGGCGGTGGCCCAGGCCGAGGGCCGCCTGCGGCGCGGCGATCGGGTGCTGCTCTTAGGCTCGGGGGCGGGGCTGTCGCTGGCCGCCGCCCTCCTTCGTTGGTGAGGCGCCGATGAACACGCTGCCATCGCGCATCTGGCGGGCCCGAGCCGCCCTGGCCCAGACCTTCGGCGCCCGCCTGGGGCCCCTGCTCACCGGCCTTGGCGTGAGCAGCCTGCGCATCGCGGGCATCGCCGGCATGGCCCTCGATCCACTGTTTTTCCCCAAGCTCCGCGACCCGGCCCCCCTGCGCCCGATCGTCGTCGTCGGCAATCCGCGCACCGGCACCACCTTCCTGCACCGTTTTCTGGTCTCCCATCGGGTCGGCGCGGGCACCGAGCTGTGGCAGATGCTCTACCCCTCCCTGGTCGAGCAGCGCGTCGTGCGGCCGGCCCTCCCCCTGTTGGAGCGCTTCAGCCCCACCCGCTTTCACAACCCCGCCGCCCATGAGACCGGCCTCACCGCCGTCGAGACCGACGACGCCAGTCTGTTTTTTCGCCACTTCGACGGCTTCTTCCTGTACGGCTTTCTGCTGGCCTTCGCCGACGAAGACCTGCGCCACCACTTCGACCCCGCCGTGCGCGACACCAACGCCCGCGACTTCGCCTGGCTGGAGGCGCTGTGGCGCCGCACCCAGGTCTCCCACGGCCAGGATCGCGTGGTGGCCAAGCTCTTCAGCTTGGGGCCGCGCCTGCCTGCCTTCCTCGGCGCCTTCCCCCAGGCCCGGGTCCTCTACACCGCCCGCGACCCCCTCTCGGTGCTGCCCTCGGCGATGAGCCTCGTCACCGGCGTCCTCGACGCCCGCTTTGGCTTCTGGCGCCTGCCCGAGCCGGTGCGGCGGCGCTACCTCGACCGTCTGTACACGGCCCTGGTGGAGCTGATGCGGCGCTTTCACGCCGATCAGCAGGCCGGCCGCATCCCGGGCGAGCAGGTCTACCTCGTCTCCTTCGACCGCCTGATGCGCGACTTCGAGCCCCTGATGGGAGAGATCCTGCGCTTTCTGGGCGTGGAGCCGAGTGCCAGCCTGCGCGCCGCGATCACCGCGCAGGCCCGCACCCAGCGCAGCTTTCAGAGCGGCCACGCCTATGATCTCGACCGCTTTGGCCTCCACGCCGACCGCATCCGCGAGGACTGCGCCTTCGTCTACCGCGACTGGCTTTAGCCCCCCGCCGCCTCGTGCAGGGCGAGGATGTACAGACCGGCGCCAAAGCCCACCATCGGCGTGGCCCCCTGGGCCTCGCTGCCCGGGTCGCTGCCCAGGCGCACATTGTCCACGTCGTCTTCGCTGGTGTAGACGCCGTCGCTGAGCAGCTCGGGGATCAGGCCCCCGTTCACCTCGCCCACCCGGGTCACCCGGCTGAGGAGCTGCAGGGCCCGGGGCCGGGCGCCGTCGAGGTGGTCCTGAGCGGCGAGCAGGCCGCGGGCCATGGTCAGATCGGCGAAGACCCACTCCTGGTCGTCATACCAGGGGTAGGGGTTGGTGGTGCCCGTGCCGTCGTCGCTGCGCAGCAGGCCGGCGGAATTGGGCATGCCGAGGGCCCGGTCGAGGGCGCCGAGGGTGCCGCGGGCCAGGGCGCTGCCCGGGTCGATCACGCCAAAGACGATGGCGTCGACGGTGGAGATGTCGTAGGGGCCGCAGTGCTCGCAGATCTCTTCGGGCGCGCTGGCGAAGATGGGGCAGCCGTCGGCGGCGTAGACCGGGCCGCCCACCGCCCCATTGTTCAGCAGGCCCTCGACGCGGACGCGCTCGGCGGCCTCGGCGTAGCCGCCCAGGGCCCGCAGGCCGCTGACGGCGTGCAGCGAGGAGTAGACAAACTGCTTGCGGCCATTGGGGAAGCAGCCCTCCCAGTGGCGCTCCCAGATGCTGGAGTCGGCTACCAGCATCCCGTTGAGATCGAGGAGGCCGCTGAGGACATCGGCCACGCCGGCCTCCACCCGGGGGCGGCGGGCGGCGTCCCAGTCGGCGGGCATCTGGGCGGCCACCGCGGCGTAGGCGTCGAGGAAGAGGCCGAAGTTGTCGAGCTCGATGTTGGGCCCGGCGTCGCTGCCGTCGGGGCAGGTGGCGCCGTCGGACTCCTCCACCCCGTCTCCCGTGTAGCGACAGACGCTGACGACGTAGTCCTCCACCCCGAGGTAGCCGGCATAGGCCCCGGACTCACTGTTCAGGATGGCGTCGATCGCCGCCGCCGCCTCCTCAACCTTGCCAGCCCGGGCCAGGGCCAGGGTGGCGTAGGCCTGGTCGCGTGGCCAGCTCAGGCTCCAGATCCCCGGCGGCAGCGAGGCGAGGATCAGCCCGGCGCCGGTGCCATCGCGGAGTTGGGCCATGCGCAGGATGGCGAGGGACTGATCATAGAGCGCCGCCGCATCGCCCTCGATCTCCGCCTCGACCCCGCTCAGATCGGGCCGCGTTGCGCCGGCCATCCAGTCCGACCAGTTGGCCTCCTCGGCGGCGAGCAGGGCGCTGGCCTCGCGACCGGCCAGCCAGGCCTCCACCCGGCCCGAGAGCAGGGCACCATCGCTGCCGAGGGAGAGCACCACGCCGCGCTGCTGGGAGGCCCCCGGGGCGAGGCTGCCCAGTCGCCACTGAAAGCCAGCCGCGACGTCGTCTCCGCTCACCAGCCCATCGTCGAGGTCGAGCCCGGAGAGCAGCCGGCCGTAGGGGTTCTGGGCGTGGCCCCCCGGCGCGCCGGCCGCGGCAGTGGGTGTGCCGAGGGGGCTGTGCAGCACGACATCGCCGCCGCGGGACTCCAGGATGGCGCTGCCCACCCGGGTCAGCGACTCGCCATTGGCGGCGCCCTCCCCGCCCACATGCACATTTTGCAGGCTGAACAGATCAACCTCGTGGGCCATCGTGTCGGTGTTCTCCACCGTGAAGATCACCACCAGATCGCGCTCGCCGCCGGCCTCGAAGGGGGCGTACATCGTGGTGGTGAGGGAGATCCCGCCCACCGTCTGCTCCACCTGCAGGATGCCGGTGCCGGGCTGGTAGCCCACCGAGCGCGGCGCCACGCCGTTGGCCCAGGCGCCGGCGCCATCCACCCGCAGGCCGCCGTACAGATCCCAGAGCCGATCGCGGGCGGCGGTGGTGGCGGTGGGGGCCCGGCTCGGGTGGTCGAAGAGCGCGGTGATGGCGCCCTTCTGGGAGACCGAACTCCAGGAGCCGTCGGTGTAGCGCACCGGCACCCCCGCCGCGTCGACGGCGTAGAGGCCGGCCACCAGCCCATTGCTGACCGGAAAGAAGGCCACCGAAGGCAGGGCCTCCCCGAGTGCCGGGGCCAGGGCGATCGCCCCCGGGTCGCAGGTGGACAGTCCCATGTCTTCGGTCAGCGGGCCGGCGGTGTCGCCCGTCTCGCCGTCGCCGCCGCCATCGTCGGTGCCGTCCGTGCCGTCGCCGCCATCGTCGCTGCCGTCGGTGGCCTCCCCTCCCCCACCCTCGGTGTCGACGCCGCCGCCCTTCTCGTCCGGAGCCCCGGCGCAGGCCAGGAGGAGAAAAAACAGACTCATGGCAGGTCCTCCGAGAGGTCTTGGACATCCTGGGCGATCTGGGCGACCAGATCGAGGTTGCCGGCCTCGGTTTCCAGGGCGGCGAGGTGGCGCAGGGTGCGGCGCAGGCCCACCCGGTCGTGGATGCGCAATTGCAGGTCGACGGCCTCTTTGTACCAGCGCCGCGCCGCCCCGCCCTCGCCCTGGTCGGCGGTGATGTCGCCCAGCAGGCGGGTGGTGTGGGCGGCGGCCACCAACTCGCCGATGCTGGCGTAGCGAGCCCGGGCGTCGAAGGCCGACAGGAAGGCGCTGGCCGCCGCCCCCTGGCGCAGGAGCAGCTCGGCGCGCCGGCGCAGCAGGTTGGCCTCGAGCAGGGGCACCCCCGCGGCGAGGGGCTCGACCGCGCGCAGGGACTGGTGGGCCGAGGCGAGATTGGACTGGGTCAGGGCCAGGGCGGCGACCCCGAGCAGGCGGTTCGCCTGCTCAATCGGCGTGGCCGGTGTACAGGCGGCCTGCTCGTAGAGGGTCTCGGCCCCCACCAGCTCGCCCATCGCCACGGCCTGATCGGCCGATCCGCGCAGAGCGACTGACAAGCCGGCCGGCTCCTCCACCTCGCGAAAGCGGGCCCGGGCGTCGCGCCAGGCCTGGGGGGCGAGGCCGCGGGCCCCGAGGCTGCTCAGTCGACTGGCCCAGCGCGCGGCCAGGGTGGCGGCGAGGCTCAGCGCCCCCCCCTCGGCGGCGACGGCCACGGCGCGGGTGGCGATGTCATGGGCATCGTCGAGGTCGCCGATCAGCACAGACCCTTCGGCCTGGGCGGCCAGGATCACCGCCCGGCCCGCCGGCGGGGCCTGGGGGTGCCGTCGCAGGGCGGCGTCGAGCAAGGCCCGGCCCTCCTGGGGCTGCCCCCAGGATGAACAGAGCCGACCGGCCACGGCAGCGGCCTGGCAGGCCAGGGCCACATCGGGGGATCGCTCGGCGATGAAGCGCATCGCCAGTAGATCCTGGTGGGAGAGGTCGGCGGGAAAGGGCCCCCCTTGGGCCACCTCGAGCAGGGCCTCGTAGCGCAGGGCGAGGCGCATCGACAGCGCGCCGACCTGCCCCTCCACGCGGCCCACCAGCGAGGAGAGCACGCCCCGGCGCAGGGCCCGCCGCGCACCGTCGACGGCCAGCAAGGCGGCGGGCACCTCCCCCCGGGCCGGCAGGCCGGCCGGCAGCAGGGCCAGCAGGTCGAGCTCGGGATTGGATACGAGCGGGGCGATCACCGGCTCGCCGCCGCCCAGACGCAGCACCCGCACCTGATCCTCGGGGAGCGGGCAGCGGTAGCCGGTGAAGAGCCAGCGCAGGCGCGGGGCCAGGGTGCGCAGGGCCCCCCAGACCTCTTCGATGCCGGGGACGTCGGCCTCATCGAGGAAGACCAGGGCGTCGTCTCGCGAGCGCAGCACATTGCCAAGGGCCCCCTCGTCGCCGGCCGGGATGGCACCGGCGGCGTGACCCAGCGCGAGCACGATGTCGTCGGCGCTCTCGCAGCCCAGCAGGCGAACCTGGGCGCAGGTTCGGCCGAGGCGAGCGGCGGCGGTACGGGCCAGGGCGGTCGCCCCCGCTCCCGGGGCGCCGATGATCCACACGGCGGCCCCCTCGCCGGAGAGGGCCTCCATGACCGGATTCTCCACCTGAGGCTGGGTGACGGACCCGCTGGGCACGGCGCGGGCGTGGCGATCGAGGCGGCTCATCGCGGCAGGCTACCTCATCTGTGCGCCAGCCGGATCGGGCGCGCCGGATCAGCCGGCGGCGGCCTGGGCCGCCCACCGCCCGGGATCTTGCCCCCGCCGGGCGGCCAAGGGGTTAGAGCCGCCGCCCTTCTGCTGCGGGAGCCCCCATGTCCACTATCGAGTCCACCCCCGGCGAGATCGCCACCATCGGCGTCATCGGCGCCGGCCAGATGGGCAATGGCATCGCCCACGTCGCCGCCGCCGCCGGCTACTCCGTCCTCCTGATGGACGTGAGCGAGGCGGCCCTGGCCAAGGGCATCGCCACCATCACCGGCAACCTCGGCCGGCAGGTGAAGAAGGGCACGCTCAGCCAGGCCGAGGCCGACGCCACCCTGGCCCGCATCTCCGGCGGCACCAGCCTCTCCCACGTCGCCAACGCCGACCTCATCATCGAGGCCGCCACCGAGAACCAGGCGCTGAAGAACCGCATCTTCCAGGATCTGTCCAAGATCGCGGCGCCGCACAGCCTCTTCGCCACCAACACCTCGAGCATCTCGATCACCGCCATCGCCGCCCAGACCGATCGGCCCAGCCGCTTCATGGGCATGCACTTCATGAACCCGGTGCCGGTGATGAAGCTGGTGGAGCTGATCCGCGGCCTCGCCACCACGCCCGAGACCTACGCGGCGGTGGAGGCGGCGGCCCAGAAGATGGGCAAGGTCACGGTGGAGGGCCGCGACATGCCGGGCTTCATCGTCAACCGCGTGCTGATGCCCTACATCAACGAGGCCGTGCAGGCGCTCTACGAGGGCATCGCCAGCGTGTCGGACATCGACCAGGCGATGAAGCTCGGCACCAACGTGCCAATGGGCCCCCTCACCCTGGCCGACTTCATCGGCCTCGACACCTGCCTCGCCATCATGGAGGTCCTGCACAACGGCCTGGGCGACAGCAAGTACCGGCCGAGCCCCCTGCTGCGCAAGTACGTCGAGGCCGGCTGGCTCGGCAAGAAGACCGGCCGCGGGTTCTACACCTACTAGGAGCCCGTGATGACCGACACCGTCCGCTTTGAGATCCGCGAGGGGGTGGGCCTGCTCACCCTGAACCGGCCGCGCCAGCTCAACGCCCTCAACCGCGCGCTGGTGGGCGGCATCGGCGCCGTGCTCCAAGATCCGGCCCTGGCCGACTGCCGGGCCCTCATCCTCACCGGCGAGGGCAACCGCGCCTTCGCCGCCGGCGCCGACATCGCCGAGATGTCCGACCTCAGCGCCACCGAGGCCGCCGACTTCGCTGCCACCGGCCAGGAGATCCTGCTGGGGCTGGAGACCCTGCCGATCCCCACGATCGCCGCGGTGCGCGGCTTCGCCCTGGGCGGCGGCTGCGAGCTGGCGATGTGCTGCGACTTCATCCTGGCCACGCCCAATGCGGTCTTTGGCCAGCCCGAGGTCAAGCTGGGCGTGATCCCCGGCTTTGGCGGCACCCAGCGCCTGATCCGGCGGGTCGGCCGCCAGCGGGCGCTCGAATTGATGATGACCGGGCGCAACATCCAGTCCGATGAGGCCCTCGCCCTGGGCCTCGTGCTCGGCCTGCACGATGATCCGGTTGAGGCGGCCTTTGCCCTGGTGGCCAGGATCGCCGCCAACGGGCCGGTGGCCGTGGCCCTGGTCAAGCAGGCCGTTCACCGCACCGACCGACTGTCCATCCTCGACGGGCTCGCCGTCGAGGCCGAGCTCTTTGGCGAGTGCTTCGCCACCGCCGACCAGAAAGAGGGCATGGCCGCCTTCCTGGGCAAGCGCACCCCCAAGTTCACCGGCACCTGAGGCCGAAGGAGACCCCCATGTTCGAGCTCCCCGAAGACATCCAGGAGATCCAGCGCCTCGCCCGCGACTTCGCCCGCAGCGAGATCCTGCCCGGCGCCATGGAGCGCGACCGCACCCACAGCTTCCCGGCCGAGCAGGTCGCCAAGCTCGGTGAGATGGGCTTCCTCGGCATGTTCGTGCCCGAGGCCTACGGCGGCGCCGGGATGAGCATCCTCTCCTACGTCGTGGCCCTCGAAGAGATCTGCTACGCCGACGCCGGCGTGGGCGTGGTGATGAGCGTGAACAATTCGCTCGTCTGCTGGCCGATCCTCAACTTTGGCACCGAGGACCAGAAGCAGAAGTACCTCACCCAGCTCGCCCCGGGCACGAAGCTCGGCTGCTACGCGCTCACCGAGCCCAACGCCGGCTCCGACGCCGGCGCCCAGCGCACCAAGGCCGTCAAGCAGGCCGACGGCAGCTACGCGCTCACCGGCACCAAGATGTGGATCACCAACGGCCCCAACGCCGGCATCTGTGTGACCTACGCCAACCTCGACCCCGAGCAGCGCCACCGGGCCGTCTGCGCCTTCATCTGCGAGAGCGACTACCCGGGCTTCGCCGTGGGCAAGGTCGAGGAGAAGCTGGGCATCGCCTGCTCCCAGACCAGCGAGCTCATCTTCGACAATATGGTGGTGCCGGCCGAGAACCTCCTGCACAAAGAGCGCGACGGCTTCAAGGTCGCCATGGCCACGCTGGACGGCGGCCGCATCGGCATCGCCGCCCAGGCCCTCGGCATCGCCCAGCGCTCCCTCGACCTCGCCGTGGCCCACGCCAAACAGCGGGTCACCTTTGGCAAGCCGCTCACCGACAAGCAGGCCATCCAGTGGATGATCGCCGACATGGCCACCCGCATCGAGGCGGCCCGTCTGCTCACCTGGAAGGCCGCCGTGCTCAAAGACAAGGGCGAGCGGGCCAGCGGGGCGGCCAGCATGGCCAAGCTCTACGCCTCGGAGTGCGCCAACTACTGCGCCGACAAGGCCCTGCAGATCCACGGCGGCTACGGCTACAGCAAGGAGTACGAGGTGGAGCGGCTCTACCGCGACGCCCGCATCACCACGCTGTACGAGGGCACCAGCGAGATCCAGCGCATCGTCATCGCCAAGGATGTGATCGGCGCATGAGCCCTCCCCTCCGCGTCCTGGTGGCCAAGCCCGGCCTCGATGGGCACGACCGCGGCGCCAAGGTGGTGGCCCGGGGCCTGCGCGACGCGGGCATGGAGGTGGTCTACACCGGCCTGCACCGCTCCCCCGACGAGATCGCCGAGGCGGCCTTGCAGGAGGATGTGCAGGTGGTGGGCCTCTCCATCCTCTCGGGTGCCCACAATGTGCTGGTGCCGCGGGTGGTCGCGGCCCTGCGGGCCCGGGGGCTGGAGGATGTGCTGGTGATCGCTGGCGGCATCATCCCCGAGGCCGACGCGCTGGCGCTGAAGGCGGCGGGGGTGGCGGCGGTCTTTCCGCCGGCCAGCCGGATCGATGATATCGTCGCCTTCCTGGTGGCCAACGCGCCTTCGCGCTAGCGCGGGAGGGGTGGGTCAGCGAGAGGAGCCGGACGAACCGTTCAGGCGCAAGTCCGGTAGACCGAGCACCACCCGCAAGGGCGCCGCCGCGCCGATCGTGAGCGCGCGGCGCACGGCGTCGCGGTCGGTGCGCGAGGCGGTCCAGGCCCGGCCGTGGGCGATGTGGTTGCGCCATGCCGTTGGCGCCAGCAGCATCTTACCGTCTACCCCTCGACGCCGCGCTGGTCGCGCAGATCGCCCCAGACCGCTCGATGGAGAGCCTGCAGGGCGACACAGACGAGATCGGCTACGGGCCCCCGCGCCCGGCGACTGAGATCCTGGGTTTGTGAACAGACCTGGCCGCACGCCGCGAAGGTGAACGGGATCCGCCCGTCGTCGACGCAGCCCCTCCCCGTCCGACCTCAGCGCCCCGGCCGCCCCACCACCGAAGGTAGCTGCAGCCGGCTGGCGAAGATCCAGCCCACCACCAGCGCCCGCAGGCCCAACTCGACGAGGGCGACCAGACCCGACTCCACCAGCGCCTCGGCGGAGGACACCCGCAGGGCCCGCAGGCCCACGGCCCCCTCGGCCAGCCGCAGCTCCGCCCGCGCGGCCTCCTGGCGGTCGGCGAGGTGCAGGGGCCCCATCACCTCGACCCGCAGCGGCGCGGCGCAGTCGCCGGTCACCAGGGCCGGAACCGGCTCGCTGGCGCCCACCCGAAGCGGCAACCAGAAGCGGGCCGGGGCCCGCTCGCCATCGTAGACCCGCACCGCCACCCGCGGGTGCGCCGCGCAGGTGACCCCCACCAGCTCCAGCACCGCGCCGGCAGGCTGCTGCAAAACGGCCGCCCCGACCACGCGCTGCAGACCCGCCTCGGCCGCGGCGGCGTCGCGCTGATCGCGGCCGAAGTCGGTGGCCTTTTGCATCGGCCACATCCACATCACGAAGAAGAGCGCCAGCGCCGATCCCGTGCGCAGCAGCCGCGACAGGAGGCCGTCCGGGGGCGGCGCGTCGAGGGCCGCCGGCTGAAAGATCCGCACCGCGCGCTGCACGCCAAGGATGCCGACGATCAGAGCGCCGACGTGGAGCGCGGCCCCGCCCGCCGCGAGCAGAGGCCCCGCCGCGAGGAGGCCGAGGCCGTAGGACGCGGTCCCCAGGCCCAGGCCCAAGGCCGAGGGCTGCCCCGGGGCCCGCCGCCAGACCGCCCAGGCAAGGCCGGCGCAGACCAGGGCGCCGACGAAGAAGAGGACCCCTGGAACGAGGATCATGGCCCATCCAGAGAGGAGACCGGCCGCCCGGGCGCGGCATCGGGCGACCCTCCAGACCTACCCCGAGCCCCCTATGTCGACGACGCGGGCCCCCGTTCGCCGGCCGATCCCCCGCCTGCACCGCCGGGTGTCAGCGGGATGGCGCCCGGCGCTTGATCTGCGCCGCCAATGGCCCTACGCTGGCGACTTCGATGCGAACCACGGCTCCCCCCACCGCGCCCTCCGACCCCGCTGCGCCCGCACGCGGGGCCGTCGAGCGTGAGAGCGCCGAGCCGGCGCTGCTCTCCGGCACCTCCGCCGAGTACCTGGGGCGCCGGCCCTTGCCGCGGGTGGTGCGCGATCGCCGGGTGCTGCTGCTGATGGGGCCGAGCGGCGTGGGCAAGAGCGCCGTGGCCCGCCGGATCGTCGGCGGCGAGCCCCTGGCCCTCTCGGGGAGCGAGACCCTGCACGAGGCCACCCAGGCGGTCGCCCGACGGGCCTGGAGCGAGCCGCTGCTCTCGGCCACCGGCCTCGTCCTCGACCTGCCCCCCTTCCTGGAGCGGCGCCCCGGCTTCAACCGCACCGTCGGCGAGCTGGTGCTGGCCCGCCTCGCCTCGGGGCGGCGCACGGCCTTGATCAGCCCCGAAGACGGCGGCCTGCTGCATGGCCTCACCGACCTCATCCCCTGCGAAGAGCGGGTGACGGTGCTGCTGCGCTTCCCGGTGGGCCGCGGAAGGCGCCGCCACGCCCTGCGCCTCTGCAAGGAGATGGGCATCTCCCCGCTCCTCGCCGCGGCGGGGGCCCAGGTGGAGCCCTGGACCTGGTCGGCCGCGCGGGCCGCCCTCCAGCAGGCCGCCGTGCTGCCCCTCTTCGAGGGCCGGCTGGGCGCCGAAGAGCCGCCGATCTGAGGCCCGGGCGCCGCCCTCAGGCCGAGCGCTCGTCCAGGTAGACGCCGTCCCAGCTCTCAGGGGGCGGCGTGCGGAGGTAGCGCTGGCAGCGCACCAGGAAGGCCGCCGCCGCCGGATCATGGGGCGCCAGCTCGGCCATCGCCTCCAGGGCGTCCGACCAGCGCCGCCCGCGGTAAAAGCGCAGGGCCCGGGCGAAGCGGTAGCGCACCGGCGAGGGCACCGGATCCGGCTGCGGCAGCAGCTCGTGCACCACCACCACGTCGTCCTTGCCGCGCACGCGCACCCGATCGAGCTCGCGCACCGGGCAGTCGGCGCCCAGGCCCACCGCGGCCTCGCCCGAGAGCAGCACATCGGTGCCATAGGTGCGGTTGAGGGCCTGGAGCCGGGCCGCGAGGGCCGGCGCCTCGCCGAGGATGACGCGGGCGAGCCCTCCCACGGGGCCCACCACCGCGCGGCCGACGGCGATGCCCATGTGCAGGGTGAGGCCCGGGCCGCCGGACTCGCGCCAGGCGGGATCCTGCAGGGCCGCGAACTGGCGCAGGGCCTGGGCGGCCCGGGAGGCGCGCAGGGTCGGCTCGGCCCCCTCGCCGGGGCGGAAGCTGATGAGGGCGCGATCGGCCGCGCCGGGCTCCACGACGCCGCCATGGCTCTGCGCCACGGCATGGATCGCCGCCTGGTAGCGGCCAAAGCGCTCGTGGAGGGTGGGCAGGTCGGCCTGACGGAGCAGCTCGCCGAAGCGCAGCACGTCAACCACCAGCACGGCAAGGCCGTCGATGGCGGCGGCCTCGGGCGCGGGGGCCAGCGGCGGCGGCGGCGGGGGCGGCGGCGGCGCTTCGGGCTGGCGCAGGGTCTCGATCAGGGCCGCCACCTCCTCGGGCGGATCGGCGGGGATGCGCTCGGCGGGAGGGGCGTCGCGGCGCGGGAAGGCCAGTCGCACCAGCATCCCCGCCAGGGTCGCCCCCAAGCCGACCAGCACGAGGCCCACGGCAGCGGTCACCGCCACGGTCACCGAGAGGCGCCGGCTCTGATCGGCGAGGGTCTCCTGCAAGGCCGTGCGCGCGCCGGCCACCGAGACGCCCACCCGCACCATCCCGCGAAAGCGGTCGTCCTGGAGCAGCGGGCTCACCGCCTCCATGCGCAGCAGCGCGCAGTTGGGGCCCGGCTCGCTGTAGCAGGCCACCGATCCGGGGATCGGATGAAGCTGGGGGCGCCGGATGCCGCTCTGCACGCGCAGCAGGCTCTGATCGGGGCCCTCCACCCGGTAGACCCCCTCCTCCCAGGCGGCCTTGACCGCGCCGTCGAGGCCGATGATCTGCACCAGGACCACCTGCGGGTCCATCCGCGCCTCGACGATCGCGGCCGACAGCGCGCTCTTGTCGTTGATGTCGACGGCCGAGAGGCGCAGGGCGAGGTGGCGCACGCTGACGAGCGCCTTCTCACCGAGGGTGACCCGTAGGGCCTCGTCTTCGGCCTGCAGGGCGGATCGCAGGGCGCGGAGCTGGCCGTCGACGAAGACGCCGCCCACCGTCGCCAGGGAGACCAGCGCGAAGAGGCCGGTGGCGCCGATGACCTGGCCGCCCAGGCTGGCCAGCGCGCTGTGGGGCCGCCGCCGGAAGTACCAGAGCAGGCCGCCGGCCACCCCGGCGAAGGCCCAGACCACCGCCACCCAGCGCCAGGTTTGGGGGCTGCCCTCGCCGGGCGGCATCAGGGGGTAGGCGCGCGGGCGCAGCTCCTCGGTGGCCGGCAGGGGGGTCGACAAGGCCGAGAGCGCGCTGCTGGCCCGCGCCAGGGCCACGTCGACCGGCAGCTCGCGGGCGAAGATGCGGCTGAGCCAGTCGATCAGCACCGGCTCGACCTCATCGGCGCGGCGCGGCCGGGGGCTCGGCTGCAAAAAGGAGATCAGCCCCGCCACACGGCCGGCGGAGCCCTCGGGGAAGGCGCGGGCGGCGGCCTCGAGGTCGTCGCGGCGCACCGGCAGGTAGGGGCTCTGGGGGTCGGGGGCGTTGGTGAGCAGCCAGCGCAGCAGCCGGTGGGCGGCCTCGGCGTGGTAGGACGAGGCGTGAACGGTGGCGTAGAGCGCCCGCTCGCGCACCACCCGACTGCCGGGCTCCAGGCCGGGGATCGGCATCACGCCGATGCGATCGCCGGCCCCGTCGCGCAAGGCCGCGAAGAGCGCGTCTTCGGTGGTGGCGAGGAAGCCCACCTCGTCGCCCTCCAGCAGGGCGCCGATCACCGAGGTGCCGCGGGGGCGGTTCTTCGACCAGCCCTTGACCGTGCGCGCCGCGGCGAAGCCCCCCGGGGGTGCGGCCTGCAAGAGGAGGTCGATCACCGAGCGGTGGCGCGGATCATCGAGGCTCATGCGGCCGTTCGTCACCAGCGCCCCGCCGCCGGCCAGCAGGAAGGTCGGCAGCACCTGGGGCTCGATGTAGAGCCCCTGCTTCACCTTCTTCTCCTTCTCCAAGGCCTTGGCGACGAAGACCAGCTCGGAGAGATCGGCCGGCGCGGCGAGGCCGGCGGCCTCCACCAGATCCTTGCGGTAGACGATGAGGTCGAGGCCCGGCGCCATCGGCACGCCGTAGAGGTGATCGCCCCACTCGCCGCCGAGCCGCCAGGGCTCCGGCACCCCGCCCAACTGGCCCCGCAGCTCGTCGATCGGCGCGATCCAGCCCAGCTCGGAGTAGGCGGCCAGCTCGTTGCTGTCGACGACGATGAGGTCGATCGACGGCGAGCCCACCGCGAGGAGGCGCGCCCGGTCGTCGGCCCCGCTGCGAGGCGCCACATGCAGCGCCACGGTGAGGTCCTCGTGGGCGGCGTCAAAGCGCTCCAGGCGGTCTTCGAGGTGGCTCAGCAGGGCCGAGCTCATCGGGGGCAGCGACACCACGAGGGTGTCGGTCTCGCCGGCCTGGGCGATCGATCCGCCCACCGTCGCCCACAAGCACACGGGAAGGGCTGCACGCATGGCCACGGCTCGAAGATTGCTCAATCTGCGCCTCGCGGGGCCCAGCCTACAACAGGCCGCCGCCCGGCGAGCGGCTCCGATCAGGCCCGCCGACGGATCTCCAGGTACAGACCGTCTTTTGGCCGAAGGGTGATCGCCGGACTGGGCACCGCCGGCCCCCGGTCGCCCGGCGCAAACGACCAGCGGCGCAGGAGGGTCGCCAGGGCGAGGCCGGCCTCCAGCCGCGCGAAGGACTGGCCCACGCAGCTCCGGTTGCCCACGCCAAAGGGAAAGTAGGCCTGCCGGGGGGCCGCCTCGGCCTCGCCGTTCTGCCAGCGCGCGGGGCGGAAGGCCAGCGGGTCGGGCCAGAAGCGGGCATCGCGGTGCAGCAGCCAGGGCGAGAAGTCGAGCTCGGTGCCAGCGGGGATGTGCACGCCGCCGAGCTCGAAGGGGGTGACCACCTCGCGGCCGAGGATCCAGGCCGGCGGGTAGAGCCGCAGCGACTCGGAGAGCACCGCCTCCTGCAAGGGCAGCCGGCCCAGATCGGCGGCCTCAGCCTCGCGATCGCCCAGCACCGCGCGCTGCTCGGCCACCAGGGCCTCTTGCACGTCGCGGTGGTGGGCCAGCAGGTGCAAGGTCCAGGAGAGCTGCACGGCGGTGGTCTCGTGGCCGGCGATGAAGAGGGTGACCAGCTCATCGCGGAGCTGCTCGTCGGAGAGGGCCGTGCCATCGTCGTCGCGGGCGGAGAGCAGGCGCCCGAGCAGGTCGCTCCCACCCTCCCCCGCCGCCCGGCGTCGGCGGACCAGGTCGAAGAAGATCGCGTCCAGGGCGGCGCGCTCGCGGGCCAAAGTCCGGCGGCTCGGCAGGGGCACCCACAGCGGCAGGAAGGCGGCGAGGCCATCGGCCTCCTGCCCGGCGGCCTCGACCATCCGATCGACGTGGGCGCCGAGGTGGCCCACCGCGCCGTGCAGGGAGGGGTCAAAGAGCGTGCGCACGACGATGTCGAGGGTGAGGCTCATCAAGCGGGGCCGCAGGTCAACGACGCCCTCGGGCAGCGACGCGGCGAAGGTGCGGGAGCAGTCCGCCATCACGCTGGCGAGGGGCGCCATCTGGCGGGGGCCGAAGACCGGCGCGATCAGGCGGCGGTTGCGCTGCCAGGGCTCCCCCTCCGAGGTGAGCAGCCCCTGGCCGAGGACCTGGCTGAGGCGCCGGGTGACGCGATCCTTGCGCAGGTGGTCTTTGCGGCGCACCATCGCCTCTTCGATCAGCGCCGGCTCGCGCACGAAGGCGAGTTGGAAGGAGCCGAGGCGGATGGGCACGATGGGGCCAAAGTCGCGGAGCTGGTCGACGAGGCCGAGGGGATCGCGGGCGAAGGCGAAGGCGTGCCCCACCAGCGGCAGGCCGGGCAGCGTGGGCAGGCTGGCGAGTGTGGCGGGCATGGGGAGGACCCTGGCGGTGGGGGCTTGGCTTGCGTGGAGGGGGACATAAGCGTGGGCGGGGGCTGCTTGCACGGGGGGTGTGGGGGACTTGGGGGGCGTTG
>Ga0164294_10000519_pt1 | contig 37019 bp, 35 predicted proteins | sample GEODES005metaG_FD_111479 | JGI IMG/M metagenome (GOLD analysis project Ga0164294, IMG submission 111479) | Oligotrophic lake water microbial communities from Sparkling Lake, Wisconsin, USA - GEODES005 metaG | ecosystem: Environmental > Aquatic > Freshwater > Lake | place: USA: Sparkling Lake... | reverse complement strand
CTTATGAGCCGCCTTCGGGGCCAACCGAGGAGATGCTGGCGCTGATCTGGCAGGAGCTGCTGGCCGTGCCTCGCGTCGGGCGTCAGGATAATTTCTTTGCCTTGGGCGGTCATTCCTTGCTGGTTGCACGACTGGTAAATCAGATCAAGCTACAGATGGGCGTAGAGATTAAGATACAAACTGTCTTTGAACATTCAACCATTGCACAAATCGCGGCGCAAATCTCAAGACGAACAGACCAGACACCGACTTCCACGTTCAGTCTGGGCGCGATATTGCCCATCAAAGCACAGGGCTCTCAGCCACCCTTATTCTGCGTCCATCCGCCTTTGGGTTTATGCTGGCATTATTTGGGTCTTGCTCAAAGTTTCCATGCAGACCGTCCTGTGTATGGCATACAAGCGTCTGGTATCACCGAAGACGTTGTACTGCCCAGCAGTATTGAGGAGATGGCTCGCCAGTATATTAACTATATGAAGGTCCGACAGCCAGAAGGGCCTTATAGTATTCTGGGTTGGTGCGGCGGTGGCAATATCGCATTTGAAATCGCTTTACAGCTACAGGCCCAAGGCGATGCCGTTGCTCATGTGATGATTCTGGATAGCTTCCAGGGTGATCAGACCAACGCAGAAGATGTGAGTGACGAGACCCGAAAGACACTCGCTCAGCGCTTTCTCATTGAGTTGCTTGAATTTGCTGCTATCGATCTGACAAGTCTGGATCCCGACCAGATCAGTTATAGTGACGCCAAAGCACTCTTAAAAAATAGCGTGCTGGCCGACTTCGATGAGCACCAGCTCAGGCGCGTCACGCTCATAAAAGCCAATGTCTTAATTTTGATGTCACGCTATCGACCCTCACAGCAGTTCAACGGTTCGATTTATTATTTCACGGCGGCCAACGATCTTAATGAAGGTCAAGACGGCATCAGAGGAGGCGGCTATCATCAGTTTATTGATGGCAATATCATTAACCATGACCTGCCGAGTACTCACACGAGCATCGTACAGCCAGCGTCATGGCTACAGATCGGTGCCATATTGACCGAGATTGTCCAGCGTGACCCAGATGTATCGCAGTGAGGGGATATTCAGGATTTCTCATGCTTGATCGTGCTGACCAACGACATCATCCTCATCCACAGGGGTGATGCCGTTGGATGCGTTTATGCCAGATATGCTGTTTATAGGTAAACAAAATCGTTGTATCACAAATTGCAAATCCTAAGCCTGACACACGCAGTAAGTAAGTACAAATTAACATTTACAGCAACACGGATATGGTTATGGAACATCCTTGGTTTACCATCCTAAATCACACGTCATCACCATCTTATCGCCTGTATTGTTTTCCTTATGCAGGCGCGAGTCATACGGTGTTTAGCCACTGGCGTAAAGCGCTTTCGCCAGCTGTTGAGCTGGCATTGGTGAAATTGCCCGGCCGAGGGATGCGTTATAACGAACCTCAAATGAGCGATCTGCTGGATCTGGCACATGCATTTGCTCAAAGCATGCCATCTCGACCAGCCGTTCCGTTTGCTTTCTTTGGGCATAGCATGGGTGCCCTGCTGGCCTTTGAGGTCAGTCGTTGGCTGATCGCTCACCAGAAGACAACACCGCTTGTGCTGTTTGCATCTGGCAGCACAGCCCCATCTGAGCGTGATACGCTGCCGCCCTTGTCGACACTACCGGCTGATGCCTTTAAACAGGGTGTGTTGGCCATGAATGGTATCCCTGCCGAGATTGCCCAGCACGACGATCTGATGGATTTTTTCTTGCCCATGATCCGCACGGATATCCAGCTCTGCGAGGAGTATGATTATCAATCGAGCAATACGCTGACCTCTCCGATCATTGCCATCGGCAGCGATCAGGACCCACGGGTCCCGTTATCCACACTCGCGGCGTGGCAGCAGGAAACATCATCTGAATTTGAACAATGGCATTATCCGGGCGATCATTTCTTTGTCTTTCAGCATGAAGCCGAACTGCTTAAACGTATCGAGCAGCAGGTAAGCCGATACTTGATCGGCAAACACTAGCACTTACAAGCAATCTTGCAAATACAACCCATTCAGACGCGACTTTTGAGCCAGTCACGCAGCACAAACTTTTGCAGTTTGCCGGTGGCGGTCTTGGGGATCTCGCGGATCACGACTTCTTTAGGCACTTTAAAGCGGGCCAAATGTTGTCTGCAATACGCCAGTAACTCCTCAGGCGTTGCGGCCAAGCCCGGTTTTAATTCAACAAAGGCACACGGCACCTCCTGCCACTTCTCATGTGGCATGGCTACCACGGCAGCCAGCAACACTGCAGGATGCCGATACAACACCTCTTCGACCTCCAGCGACGAGATATTCTCCCCGCCAGAAATAATCACATCCTTGGAGCGATCAATGACTTTGGCATAGCCATCAGCATGGCATACCGCCAGATCCCCGCTATGAAACCAGCCGCCAGCAAAGGCATCCGTCGTCGCCTGTGGATTTTTCAGATAGCCCTTCATGACAATATTACCGCGAAACATCACCTCACCCACCGTCGTACCATCCGGCGGTACAGGCTGCAGGGTGACGGGATCAAGCACCCGCATGGCTTCCTGCATATGATAAGGCACACCCTGACGGCTTAAGCGCTCTGCCCGCGCTGCAGGTAGCAAATCGCGCCACGCCTCCTGTGGTGCGCACAAGGCCGCAGGCCCATAGGTCTCGGTGAGGCCGTAGACATGGTGGACATTTAGCCCCATCTCCGCCATGCCCTCAATCACCGCCTCCGGTGGCGCTGCGCCTGCAACCAGTACTTCGACCGTATGATCAATCGGTCGGCGCTGCTCTGCCGGGGTATTGATCAGCATGGTCATGACGGTAGGTGCACCGCCGAAATGCGTCACTTTATGCTCGGCGATCAGTTGAAAGATCCTGACAGGATCGACCTTGCGCATGCAGATACTGGTCCCGCCATTTGCAGCCATCGTCCACGCAAAGCACCAGCCATTACAATGGAACAGTGGCACGATCCAGAGATATACCGAGCGTTCCAGCATCCGGCAAGCCAACATGTTATTAACTGCATTCAGATACGCACCGCGATGGTGAAAAACCACGCCTTTGGGATTGCCCGTGGTGCCCGAGGTGTAGTTCAGGCTGATGGCATCCCATTCATCCTCTGGCAGTGCCCAGACAAAGTCCGCAGCGCCCGCCGCAAGCCATGATTCGTATTCCAGTGAACCGATTCGGGCCGATTCTCCCGTCCAGGTCTCATCCGGCACATCGATCACGATCACTGGATGCGCAACGAGCGCCAATGCCTCACGCGCCAAAGGCACAAATTCAGGATCGACCAGCAGCACCTTGCTCTCGGCATGCTCCAGCATGAACGCAATGGTCCGCGCATCCAGTCGGGTATTTAAGGTATTGATCACGGCGCCCGCCATCGGTACGGCAAAGTGCGCTTCGATCATCGCGGGGATATTGGGCAAGAGTGTCGAGACGGTGTCATTGTTCTGAATACCCAGCACACGGAGCTGGGATGCAAACTGACGACAGCGCTGATAGGTTTCCTGCCAACTGATGCGACGAGCACCATAGACGATGGCCGGATCATGCGGATAGACCGCCGCCGTACGCGCAAGAAAACTACAGGGTGAGAGTGCCACATGGTTCGCCGCATTCTGCGGCAGTTCGTCATATGCCTTGGACATGATTATTCTTCCTTTGGTACTTATCTTCCTGTAGTACGTATGCCGTCATTGTCTACGATCAAATGCCTCTGCCGGATCATATCCAGTGATGATGAACACGCAACGACGGCGACTTAAAAATCACCCCTCATCCATCTGCCGGGCAACGATTGTTATTCTGTCTAAAACACGGAACGGCATCCTTGCCTGTCATACTCATATTGATTTTTCTAATCTCACACTTTATGCCTGAATACATCCGACCTTACAGACGCATCTCGATACCGAGATTCGCCATATATTGCTTGGCCTCAGGTACAGTGTACTGCCCAAAGTGAAAGATACTGGCAGCGAGCACCGCATCCACACCACCCTGCAGAATACCATCCGCCAGATGTTGTAGATTACCTACGCCACCGGAGGCGATCACGGGGATATTTACACGCGAGGTGATGGACTTCATCAGACCCAAGTCATAGCCTGCCTTGGTGCCATCGGCGTCCATACTGGTGACGAGTAACTCTCCCGCACCGAGTCCTGCCATCTTGACCGACCACTCGACCGCATCGATGCCGGTGGCTTTACGACCGCCATGGGTAAAGATTTCCCATTTGTTATCGGCAACTTTCTTGGCATCAATCGCCACCACGATACACTGCGCACCAAAGCGCGCCGACGCCTCGCCCACAAACTCAGGCGTAAACACGGCTGCCGAGTTGATCGAGACTTTGTCGGCACCGGCATTCAGCAGCATGCGGATGTCTTCGACCTTGCGCACGCCACCACCGACGGTCAGCGGTACAAAGACGCTCTCGGCCATGCGCTCGACCGTGCGATAGGTGGTATCGCGGCCATGGGCGGTCGCGGTGATATCAAGGAAGGTGATTTCGTCGGCACCCTGATCGTTGTAGCGCTTGGCGACTTCGACCGGATCACCGGCATCGCGGATATCCAGAAACTGGACGCCCTTGACCACGCGACCATTATCAACGTCCAGACAAGGGATAATACGTTTCGCCAGCATACACACCGTCTCACAGCAAGGTAAAATCAAAAGCAGATTCGCGTTCATCTAACCATCTGGTAATCACTACCTTGTAGGTCTCTTTAAACGCGTCAATAATACCTATATGGTATCAAAAATAGCGCCTAAACTCCCGTTTTCTGGTCACGTCCGCTTATGTCTGTCTACACCGTCGTTTCGCTTGCTACCGCCTCAGACTTTGCCCGTCGCTTCGGGCTGGAAGTCACCGCACTTACGCCGATCAAAGGTGGCATTGAGAACACCAATTACTTCGTGACGCTGGCCGATGGTCGCGAGTATGTGCTGACGCTGTTTGAGGTGATCAGTAGCCAGAACGCCCATATCCTCGCCGATCTAATGCAGCGTTTGGCGGATCATGGTTTGCCCGTCGCCGTACCGCTCGCTGATCAGCATGGTGAACGTATTCATATGGTCGAGGGTAAGCCCGCGCAGCTCGCGCCCCGCCTGCCCGGCTCACCGCCCCATGGCGCACCGACGCTGGCGCAAATCTCGGCTATTGGTGCGGCGCTTGCGGGTATGCATCTGGCACTGATGCATGATCCGCTGCAGCATGACACTACCCGTGAGACTACGCATAGCCAGCGCTGGTGGCAGACGGCACAGGTGGAACTGCGGCAGAATATGCCACCGGAACATCAGGCGCTACTGGATGATCTGCTTGCACACTATGCGGAAGTTTTGGATCAACGTCTCGATCTGCCACAAGGGCTGATCCATGCCGATCTCTTCCGCGACAATACCCTATATGTCGGGGATCACTTGGGCGGGATACTGGATTTCTCGGAGATGCATGTGCATTACTGGCTCTTGGATCTGGCGATCACGATGAATGATTTTTGCAGTCGCTGGGAGGATGCAGATCATCCGGTCGCTCTAGATCGGACGCGGGCGCAGACCTTACTGGATGCGTATACGCGGGTACGGGCGCTCACCTCAGATGAGGCGGCGGCGCTGCCAGTGTTTCTGGCGGTGGCGGCATGTAGGTTCTGGTTTCTGCGGCTGGGTGTGGCTGCTAAGAATGAGGCGCAGGATCGGGGTGGTCAAGATGTGCAGGTGAAAGATCCGGAGGAGATGCGGAGGATGGTGATGGATCGGACGAGATTGTGACCTCCTATGCTACTGCTAACATCGCTTAAATGGAGATAACCGAATGAACACGACAGACACCTCATCCGCCAAGACATGGGCGACCGCCATCTCTACGAATGAAAGTAATGGTCGCAAAATAATTTTTCGATACATTAAGGAATTCAGGCCAGATTTTCAGCTTATGGAGCAGCCTGATAGAGTTATTCTCATGTGGAAATATCAATCAGAGCAAGGGATGCCACAGCTTGAGGAGAGGGAAAGAATGGACCAAATGGAGGATGCTTTGGAACCATTGCTGCTCAAAGACAATTTTGCCTCTCTCGCTTTAGTATCAACAGGTGAAAACTTGCGAGAGTGGATTTATTACGCTAAGTCCGAATATGAATTCATAAAAAACGTCTTAATTTAGCGCTTGCAGACTACCCAGCATTCCCAATTGAAGTTCATACCGCATACGATCCTGAGTGGGCTGCCTATGAATCTTTCGCGGCAGGTGTCAAACAATAGCCGTTTGTTAAGCACACTCGTGGCTTGGGTTCACATCATAGACAACCAATGCTCTACCACCACCTGCTGGAGCATGCTCCGGCCTTGTATCAAGTCACATGCTTGACCTCCCCGCCAAAATCCGCTAGATTCCTATTTACTATGAAAACCTATTTTGCAACTCTCGCCCCACTTTTCTCGGACCTGCTTGGTCTGAGCCTGCTGCTGCGCGTCGCGCGCATATAATCTATCTCCTCGCCCCCGCTACCTTGTTAGCCCCCTGAAGACCTCGTGTGCCTATTGTCACTGTCTAGTCAGGCATTGATCTGTACATCTGCTGTTTTGTTTAACGTGAATTCAACGAGAAACAGCCCTTACAGATCCCCTATTCCGAATTGCGATACCGAATTTAATTTTTTAAACAGATCGACGTCCCGCAGATAGCCGCCCATACCTCTCGGCCCGCATCCGCCAGACGTCCCTTGGAGATACGATCATGATGTTAAAAGACCCAAGCACCAAATACCGTCCAGCCTATCACGCGGTAGACTTGCCTGACCGCACTTGGCCGTCCAAGACCCTCACCCACGCCCCGATCTGGATGAGCACCGACTTGCGCGATGGCAATCAAGCCCTCTTTGAACCGATGAACTCGGCGCAGAAATTGCGGATGTTCAAGGCACTCGTCGCCATTGGCTTTAAAGAAATCGAAGTCGCCTTCCCGTCGGCCTCCCAGACCGACTTTGACTTCGTGCGCCAGTTGATCTGCGATCACCACATCCCCGATGACGTGACCATCGAAGTGCTGACACAGGCCCGCGATCACCTGATCGAACGCACCATGGAGGCAGTACATGGTGCCAAAAAGGTCATCGTTCACGTCTACAATGCGACATCGCCAGTCTTCCGCGAGACCGTGTTTGGCCTTGAGAAATCCGAGACCAAAGCCCTCGCCGTGCATGCCGCCACTAAAATCAAAGCCATCGCCGACCAGCATCCCGAGACCCAGTGGACCTTCCAGTACAGCCCTGAAACCTTCACCGCGACCGAGTTGCCTTTCGCCAAGGAAGTTTGCGATGCTGTGACCGAAGTCTGGCAAGCCAGCCCAGAGCGCAAGGTGATCTTGAATCTCCCCGCCACTGTCGAAGTCGCCACGCCAAACGTCTACGCCGACCAGATCGAGTGGATGCACCGCAATCTCGCCCGGCGTGACGGCGTGATCCTGAGCCTCCATCCGCACAACGACCGTGGCTGCGCGGTGGCTGCCGCAGAGCTCGGCCTCATGGCAGGTGCGGACCGCGTCGAAGGCTGTCTCTTTGGACATGGCGAGCGCACGGGTAATGTCGATATCGTCACCCTCGCACTCAATCTCTACAGCCATGGCATCAGTCCAGAGCTTGATTTCTCCAACATGAACGAGATCATTCGTACCGTTGAGGAGTGCACCCGGCTGCCCGTCCATCCGCGTCATCCGTATGCGGGCGATCTCGTGTTTACCGCCTTCTCCGGCTCCCATCAGGACGCGATCAAGAAAGGCTTTGCCCAGCGCCGCGAGACTGATTTCTGGGAAATGCCCTACTTGCCAGTCGATCCGAAAGACCTCGGTCGTAACTATGACGCCGTCATCCGCGTCAACAGCCAGTCCGGCAAAGGCGGCGTGGCTTATCTGCTTGAGGCCCACTACGGCGTCGTGCTCCCGCGTCGTCTGCAGATCGAGTTTAGCCAAGTGGTGCAGGCATTGACCGATGAACGCGGCACCGAAGTACGTGCGCAGGATATCTGGCAGCTCTTTGAAGCCACTTATATCGATGTCGCGGCTCCGTATGCCTATGTCGGCTATCAGTCCACCGCGCACGATGAGCATGGCGAGCAGGTCAATCTGATGATCCACGACGCTGGACACACCGTAGGCTTGAAGGGTCAGGGCAATGGTCCGATCTCAGCCGTGCTATCGGCGATCAACCAGCATGCCGGTACCAGCTATGAAGTCGTGAGCTACGAAGAGCGCGCCTTAAGCCAAGGCACCAATGCCGAAGCCATCGCCATGGTCGAAATCGTGGATAAAGCCCACCAAATCACCACCTTTGGCGTCGGCGTGCATGACAACATCACCACAGCATCGGTACAGGCGATTCTGGCTTGCGTTAACCGCCTGAAAGCGCGTGCGGCCAGCGGTCGAGGCCAAAGTCCAGCGGCGGTATAAATCCGTTAAAGTAGCTTGCTAAACATTAAACAGCTTGCTTAAAAAGAACCTGTTAAAATAACAAAGCCCAGACCACCACCATGGTCTGGGCTTATTTTATGCATCATCATATTCACGTTCCCCTCAGGCCGCAACCTCAGCCATGGTGAGTGCCACCAGCCGTTCAACCACCCCACGCGACGCAGGCAGTAAGGGAAAGCGCAACTCATCCGTCATCCAGCCTTGGGCTGCGAGCCAGCCTTTGACCGGCGCTGGATTTGGCTCAGCATACAACCATGCCACCAACGGCGCAAACACTCGGAAAATCCGCTGAGCCTCCGCCAGATCACCATAGCGCACGCACTCGTAGAGACGGATCAACTCCTCAGGCGACACATGCATCCCCGCCGTGATCGCCCCACGTGCCCCCATGCTTAAGCTCTGCAAGACATTCATATCCTCGCCTGCCAGCACTTGCAGTCCACCATCAGTGATCAGCGCCTGTGTGATCGCAACCGACCCAGCACAGTCCTTAATCGCCTGAATCTGCGGATGCCGGGCAAGCAGTAGCAAAGTCTCCAGCGTCATCGTCACCCCGGTGCGATACGGGATCTCATACAGTACCAGTGGCAGCACGCTCAAGTCGGCAAGCTTGGTGAAATACGCGACCAACCCCGCCTGCGATGGCCGGATATAGGCAGGCGACGACACCATGAGGCCAGCCAGTCGGTGCCCCGCGACCCGCAGACAACCCAGCTCTGCGATCCGCGCAATCATCTGCTCGGCATTGATGCCGGTCACACCCGCGATCACCGGACGACCATCAGCAGCCATCATGATGGTGTTCAGCACCGCATCCTGCTCTCCACAAGTGAGCGCGAGTGCTTCACCTGTGGTACTTAAAGCCACAAAACCATGCACGCCACAGTCGCGGTAATACGCAACCAGACGTGACAATGCAACATGATCCACCCGTCCCTCTCGGAACGGTGTGATCACAGGCAACCACATCCCCGAAAAATCAAACATCATACACCTCATCAGCAAGTGAAGAAGAACACGCCCAAAAGCATTAAAAACGCATCAAAAAATAAATAGCAACGCACAACACAGACCGGTATGGAGGTCAGATCAGGTAGGATTTTCAAGAGGGCTTTTAGAAGATCGTGCAGGCCATTTTGGGTCATCCGTCACTGAGTCTGAAGGATGCCGCGATTGCCCCGATCAGATCAGCAACTTTTCTTCGGTTTGGAAGACCAGACTTTCGAAGAAGAGAACACGCGATGTCCAATTGAGTGACACACCACGTCCCCTGCGCATAGCGGCAGGTATAGAGAGGGGGTCAGGGACATCAGAGACGTATTCATGTGCCTGATCATATGCAGTGGGTGGGGATGTCGTCAATCCCTTCATGCGAAAAAATGGACTGAATGTTTAAAAATTTTCTTAGGTTGTCGGGATATGGTCGTTGTAAGTCGGTGCCATCATCAGCCCCCTAGGTTGGAGCCTACCCTACCCTAGCTTGAATGCGCCACGAGACAAAAGCTCTAGCTCTCCTAGCAACTGTCGATTATGTTGCATCCTCATACCATTTACACCACAATCATCCCGTGCTTCCCTGCACCAGTAATACCTTAATATTTGGAGACTTAAAAAGCGTGACCATAGCAAAATATTTGATGGGAAGCTGCTTGTTGTCTTTGACGCTCATCGGTTCTGGATGCTCAAGCACACATGAGCTTGAACGCGACATTGATCACACGGGATCTGTCGGGATTTACGCAGCAGACTATGACACCACGTGGCGCAGTGTGGTCGATATTATCCAGAGCTTTAAGGTTTCGTTTTATCGGGATAGAGAAAGCAAAATAGCGGCGAGCACAGAGCCATACTTCACGATCACAGAAGAACCATCTAAAGAAGAAATCATGGCATCAGGCGGTATGACCGATGACACTTGCGGACATAAAGTATTAGTTAAAATTACCGACGCCACTACGCCAAGACAAGTCTATACCAGAGTCTCAATCATTGATAAAGAAAGCGCCCCAAGGTTTTGCGGAGACATCAGTGACCACATCAAATACGATGAACGGATCTTAAAAGATTTGGATCAGCTACTGGGTCCGAGGGTTGTCGAACGATAAAAATAAAGCCCCCTGTAAAGTATAGTCAGCTCAAGCCATTGTAGATACAAGGCTGGGGCATGCCCCGGCTTGAAAAATGTAGGGGCACAAATCTTGATTTCAGCTTGCGAATGATGATGCTGGGATCAACCTCAGCCTACGCGCTAAATACCTGATCGAACAGATTCAATAACCTCAAAGACTCCAACAAGTTCTAATCGCAAGTCTCGAAATAAATCCAACCTCTCTGTTATAAACTTGCCTTTTCTACCTCCGAACTAAAGCCAAAATCTATCGGGCTCTTCATATTCAGCGTCGTATCGTATATTTCAGCCCACCGCATCAAGCGTAAACACAATGCAGATGAAATAGGTAAGTCATTTGGATTCAGGTTTTCAAGCTTACTTGTGGATATATGCCAAAGGGGATAGCAGTGATAATCCGCCATTATCTTAATTTTTTTCATGATTATTTCCTAAATACCACACCACACTCCAGTCAAACGGCGCCCATCGACTCACCCGCACATCTGCCTGTACCAGCCCATCCCCCACCCAGACATTACAGGTCTTCAGCATACTGTAGCGCCCACCCGCCTCATAGAACGCATCATCCAGCCCATAGTGACGACCTGCGACAGGGTGCGCCTGCACCGTAGAAGCCGAATGTGCTACCGTCCCGAGCACATAGTCACGCAAGACCTCATACTGTACCCGGCTTAAGCTCAAGCGATGCGCCGTCGCGCCAAAGCCATCCAGCGACGTCTGCCGATAGTACGACACATGCAAGAGGCTATGATCCAGCCCAAATAATGCATGCAACGCCCGACTCACCGTCAGATCACCCCATGTCGGGGTGTTGAGATAAAACTCACGATCACCCCAGCCAATAGCGATCCAGTCAGCAGGCAAAGCCAGATCGACAAAATCATGTGGGCTAAACACCTGCGTCCAATCCATCACCGGACTGCGTACCGGAAAAACGAAATCGGTATGCACGCCATTTGACACAATATAGACCGTGTATCGATCGACAGTGCCCTGATCTTGAGCGCGACCTTGCTTAGGCTGATGCGGAAAGACCAGAAAACCCGCAACTGCAGCCAGATAAATCAAGATCAGCAGCACCAGTAACGTGATGACGCGACCAATCCAACGAAGAATTTTCTTTGTCCACAGCCCGATCCGCATACCCCTCTCCCACATATCAGGATCATCCAAGCATCGCAGAAGGTTCGTACTTTTGCCATCATCTCCCAGCCAAACACCTGTATCTATCAACAATTGACACGCGTGTACCGTATGCAGCCCTTCCGCTGATTGCCCCTACTCAGCTACACTCGTTATTTCCATTTGGTTAAGATTGCCACGCATCATGTCGCTGTATCTCTCGATCCTCCTGTTTGCTTTCGCCTCTGGCATTACCCCGGGGCCAAACAACATGATGATCCTCAGCTCCGGTCTCAACTACGGCATTCGCCGCAGCATCCCGCATATGGCCGGCATTGCGCTTGGCTTTACCTTTATGTTGCTCGTGATTGGACTGGGCATGGGCACGCTGTTTGATCGGCTGCCGATCCTGCATCGGATTATTCAGGTGGCAGGTGTCGCCTATATGCTTTATCTTGCGTGGAAGATCGCAAGTGCACCCGTGCAGGATATTCAGACTGGGAATGCTAAGCCCTTTAGCTTCTGGCAGGCTTTTCTCTTTCAGTGGGTCAACCCGAAAGCATGGGTCATGGGTACGGGGGCCTTTGCGACCTATACCAACATGGACAGCAATATCTATCTCCAGATGCTGATCATTACCCTGATCTTTGCGATCACCACCGTGCCGTGTCTTTTGGTCTGGGTGGGGCTTGGGGCCTCACTGCAGCACCTCTTACAGAAGCCTGCCTATCAGCAGTGGTTTAACCGCATCATGGGTGTGCTGCTAGTCCTGTCGATTATCCCCATTCTCATGCCCTAAGCAGGCTCCCATGTGCAAACTCAGGACTATGCGCCACGCCGTCCGCTTGCTAGCATGAATAAAAATTTTATCTAAGCACACACCATGATTCCCTGCCCTTGTACACCGTCTCGTCTACTCGCCCAGTGCTGCGGCCCCTATCATGCGGGTACCCCTGCACCGGATGCCGAACGACTCATGCGCTCGCGCTACAGCGCCTACGCGCTGGGTCTGATCGACTATTTGGTCGCGACCACCTTGCCGGCACAGCAGGCGAAGCTTGATCGGGCGGGCATCGCAGCATGGTCAGCGCAGAGTACGTGGCTGGGTCTGGAGGTGCTGCGCCATACGCCGCTTGCAGATGGCCGGCATGCCCAAGTCGCCTTCATCGCACGCTGGTCGGATACTGCGGGTCAGCATAACCATCAGGAGCTATCAGCCTTTGTCCGCACTAAGGATACACAGGACAACGATGCACAAGGCACTGCCCACTGGTATTTCCTTGATCCAACCGTCAAGCTCGGAACAAGTCGAAATGATTCTTGTCCCTGCGGTCTGGGTCTGAAATTTAAGAAATGCTGCGGGCAATGGATTTCATAAAGCGCGAATTTCGTTAATCACGGGCATCGTCAAGATGCGGATTTCACCAACCATGCTGACTATCATCTACATCATCGCCATCACTGCTGAAGCCATGACCGGCGCGCTGTCTGCCGGACGGCGCAGTATGGACTGGTTTGGCGTGGTGCTGATCGCCTGTGTCACGGCACTGGGCGGGGGCTCGGTACGCGATATCCTGCTCGGTCACTATCCGCTGTCATGGGTCAAGCATCCGGAGTACCTCATGCTGACGGGCTTTGCTGCCCTGATCACCATCGTCATCGCCCCACTCATGAAGCACCTCAAACCACTCTTTCTGGTGCTGGATGCCTTGGGGCTGGTAGCCTTTACCATCATCGGCTGTCAGGTGGCACAGGTGATCCAGCACAATCTGCTGATCAGCGCGGTATTTGGTGTCATCACTGGGGTCTTTGGCGGTATCCTGCGCGATATCTTGTGCAACGACATTCCACTAATCTTTCAGAAAGAACTCTACGCCAGCGTCTCGATGGCAAGCGCCGTCTGCTATCTGGTCTGTCTACAAGCGGGGATGGGACTTGAGCAGAGTATGGTGATTACCCTGTTTGGCGGATTCCTCTTCCGCTTGCTCGCGATCAAGTACGAATGGGAGATTCCCCAATTTATCTACAACGAAGACCCCCCGCCAGAGAACGAAGCTTAAGATTTTTGCTCGTGTCTTTTTAGGTGATGTCTTTGCTTTTCACAGGGACGTGGTGATTGGAGCCTGTTTGAGCCATGGATGGCGAGTTCTCCAGTCACGGCGGTTTTGCTTACTTTTGCCCAGACAAAAGTAAGGCCTGCGGCAGGCGCACCCCCAAATAAAAAACACCACGGTATTAGCTACCATGATGTCTTTATCTAAATCAAATAAGCAGGTTTTATATAAATAATGATGGCGTGGAATTACTTCCCACTGCCAACCAACGCCAGTTCGGCCCGCATCGCATCAATCACCACCTTATAATCCGGCCGACTGAAAATCGCCGAACCCGCCACAAACATATCCGCACCCGCCTCCGCGATCTCACGGATATTTGCCACATTCACCCCACCATCGACCTCAAGGCGAATAGCACGTCCGCTGGCATCGATTCGCTTGCGTGCCTCACGCAGCTTATCCAGCGTCCCCGGAATAAAGCTCTGTCCGCCAAAGCCCGGATTCACACTCATGAGCAAGACCTGATCAACCTTATCCATCACATAGTCGAGATAATGCAGCGGGGTTGCAGGATTGAAGACGAGGCCCGCCTGCGCGCCGCCAGATTTGATCAGTTGCAGCGAACGATCGATATGCTTGGATGCCTCAGGGTGAAAAGTAATGATACTGGCACCTGCTTCCAAGAAATACTCGATCATACGATCCACCGGCTCGACCATTAGATGCACATCGATCGGGGCCTTGATGCCATAGCTGCGCAGCGCCGAACAGATCATCGAGCCGAAGGTCAGATTGGGCACATAGTGATTGTCCATGACATCAAAATGCACCACATCGGCACCGGCAACGAGCACACGCTCGACATCCTCACCCAGACGGGCAAAATCGGCAGACAGGATCGACGGGGCAATCAAATAGGGTTGGGTCATGGCAGTCTCACACATGCAAGAAAAGAGAAAAATCTGCAACACCATAAGGCCATTCGCAGACCTGCATATGATAAACCATCCGGCCATTCATCCGTGCGCTCAAAACAACAGAATCACGTATGAGTTTGACGGCTACGATATCAGACACTGAGACTCATGCACCGGCAGGTGCTTTCTGAAACCGGATCAGCCGCTCGGAAATCGCCGGATGCGTCGATAAGTAGCCCTGCAAGGTGGCTTTCAGATCGTGCTGCTCAGGCTGAGCCAATCGAGACAAAAGATCACTGAAATAATGCAGTGGGATTCCGCGTTCAGTCATCCGCTGATAAGCAAAATCATCGGCCTCACGCTCAAACTCACGCGAATAGGTCAAGCCAATAAACTCGGTCGGCACATCACTCAGGACATGGGTCGTATTGCCTGTAATCGCAATCAGAAGGGCTCGAATCGAATCATTGGCAATGATTTGCCGGAGCGCATGCCTCCGCTCGACATGCCCGGTCTCATGTGCCAACACAGCCATCAGCTCAAAATCATGCCGGATCAGGTCGACCAGCTCATCCGTCACCACGATACGACCATCCGGCAAAGCAAAGGCATTCGGTCCCATCGCACCTCCGTGACGGAAGATCAGATGCGGCGCAGGCGTATCCGCCACCCAATACTCATATTCCTGCTCAATCTGGGTCTGGCGGACCAGTGGAATCTGCGAAGGTTTCAGCGTCTCATGGTCCAGTTGTTGGAGCGTACTCACCGCGAGATCATCTAGCGTATGTGTAGGCAGCGCATAAGCCGTCTGACGCGCAATCACCGGAACGCCATACTCAAGCAGACCAAAGACCATGATTAGCGTCAGCAGCAGCCCCGCCAAGATCCAGCGCGGGCTTTGTTCCCAGAGATGGATACGACTCAGCCACAGCCGCCGGACCTGTGCGGGCCTGCTCTCCGTCCAATCTGCCGGGATCAGCCAGTCCGGAAAACTCATCTCCACCAACTCGACGCAGACATCGTCAGCGAACTCAAGACAGGGTGGCGTATCCCCGATGGCTGCACGTATCCGCGCCCGATGCAGGTTCAAACGGTATTGAACCGCATCTACTACAACCACGACCCAGCCGGACTCATCGGGTGGCGACAATATACCGGCATGAGCCCGCGCAGTTTGTCCGTCGTAGTAGCGCACCGTCACGGCGCTTTGCGTCAACACAGATGTCATATCGTCTCACGAGATAAAGTCACGATGACAAGCACTGATCAGAACAAAAGATCAGAGCGACAGATCGATTCCGACCAGATCATTAAGTTCCTCAGCGAAGGCTTTCAGATTAGCCTGCGAGACCGCCTGCATCAGTGCCGGATCATCCGCCCACGAGATGGAGATCGACTGGATACGATAGCGCTGGATACGGATGATCGCGCGCGGGATGCACAGCCCCAGCGAGATCATGATCAGCCACAGATTAAAGTACTCAATGCCCAGATAGCACCAGAGACTCAGGTCAGTCTTAAAGCGGCTCTCGCCCAGACGCACATTGGACCAGCACAACCGGAACACCTGCGCAGCGCTGATCCAGTACATGAGCAGCACGACACCCACCATCGCGACCAGCCACGGAATCCAAGGCAATAGAAACTCGGTCAGCGCAGCACGCCCTCGGATATCCACATTGAGATTCAACTGCAAAGCTGCCACGATCAGGACGCTATACAGTCCGATCAGCAACAGCACTGGTACGATCAAAGCCCAATATACCCGCCAAGGTGACAGATCAAGACTGAATTTCAACTGGCCCCAGTGCAGGTGATTAAACTGATAGCGCTTGTGCCGATAAATGGTATACGGCATCAAAAAACCCAGACTTAAGATCGTCAGTGCACCCAACCCCCAATACACCCAAAACGCCTCGCGCCATGTCCCGGTAAAGCGAAAGCGTACATTGCGATAGACCGTATTGCGCGCTTTGAAGCGATAAGTCGCACGCAGCAAATACGGAATCGATGCATAGATGATAAAGAGCAATAGACCCGCCACCCACTGCAACCACGAACCCTTGAGGAAGCCTTCTGAGTTAGCACTCATATACACGCCCAGCGCCATCAGCCGACCAATAAAGATCACCCGAGCATGACCAGTAAAATCAAAGCGCGCACCAGCCAGTGAGGTATGGGTATAGAAGTAGCGCAGACGTCGGACTTTGGCCCATGGTGAATAGAGGCTTAAACTGAGAATGGTCAATAACCAGTTGACCAGCCAGATGCGAAAATACGGCTTCACCTCGCCGCGAAAGACAAAGCGTGACGCAGTGATGACAGAAGATATACTTTCGTCGATCACGCCCCCCGCATGCGCTATACCCGCATTCTGTACACCCACTGTCGCCAGTGATGACATCTTTAATTGATCATTCATGACTTCTGCGCCGACACCATGCCGACACAGGCAATATGCCTGTGATGTTATTTGAAAATTAATTGTCCAAATAACACGCCAGCATATTTTAAGTCAATCTGACCAGATGGTTTTTTAAGTGCAGCGGAATATATCCGAGATCCGTATCACAGATCTCACGACACAGCACGTGAGGCATGTATGACTCAGATGATCGATCAGGGAACGATCACGGATTAATGCGGACGATGACGATGCAGTATAGGCAGACCGATCGGTGGTCCAAGCAATGTCGTATCCACGGGCGCCAGCAGCGGAATCGATGGCGAATTCAGATTGGCTGTTGATGGGAACAGATGACTCTCTAATTGCGGCAAGACAATACCGATATCGGCACCAATGCGCATCTGTGGATTTGAGGGCGGAAAGCCGTCTTCTTTTTCACGTTTGCGAATACTGTCCGTCGCCACATCAAATGCAGACCGTAGTGAGTTTTGTGTACGCATGGCTTCGGCAAAAAAAGCACGACCAAAATACGTATAGTCAGCTTCAGTTGAACAGCCAAATGACGCCCGGTCTTCTGCGGATGCCGTGATAATCACCGTATCAGGCGATGCCAGTGCTGGGATGAAGCTGCCAGAATAGCAGGACGAAATCACCAGCACCCGCCAACGGATCTTGGCAGTATCCAGTGCCTGACGCAGCCAGACCGGATCCAGTGAATCCATCCCGATCGGATCATTGGCCAGCTCAAACAGGCCTTTATTGCCATGTGATGTCATGAAAAGAAACAGCACATCACTGTCCGGATTCATCTGCTGGCCGATGCGTGCCAGTGTCCGGGCAATGCTGGTCTTGGTTGCAATCGGAATCGTCGCTTGGGTATTGGCATTATTGATCAGCGCAACCGAACGCCCCAGCGTGCCAAAACGCGTATCAAACTGGCGCTGAGTCGTCTCAACTTCAGTCTTGAACACATCCTGATAACCTGCACCTGCCACGCCCATAAAATACCAGTGCGTCTCGCCAAACACGCCTTTTTGGATCTGACTCAAGACATTGTTCAACAGCTCCGGCTGCGCATAGAGAGCGGCCTCGGAGAGTTGTACGGGCTGGACCTGCTCTTCCACCTTCCAGATCGGCTGGCTGCTAACGGCTTGCTGCCAGATGGCCAAGGTCACAATCGTCCCTGCCAAAACCAGAATGCGCTCCCACCAAGGCCAGCGTAACTGTCGGGCAAAGATCCAGATCAGCGATACACTCTGCCAGATAAAGAGTACGAGAAACAGTGAGTTCATCCACGGCTGGATAAAGACAGGCAGGCGATCAATCAACCCCAGATACTGCAGCAGACTCTGCAGCAGAGCGACATCAATATCTGCCGCCAGCCACAGAATCACGGGGGCCAGCATCAGACGCCCAAGACCACTGCGCTGGGCCAGAAAGATCCCGGCGATTAATGCAATAAAAGGCCATAAAAGATAACTGATCAGACCCTGACCGTTGAAATGACCATCACCAGTAGCACTCAGCCAGCTAAACAGGGTATTGGCCAAAATCGCCAGCACACCGATAAACACCAATTGCACGGCATTTGGCGTCACAAAACGGAAAGCACGGCGTGACCCCAGCAGCATCCAGAAAGCCGCCACCTCATTGGCAAACAAATCGGCAAAGAAACTTCGGGACGGGGGTAAGTCGATCATGGAATCCAACTTAGGCTCTGTTCATCACGGACACTTATACGCAGGGAAAATATAGGAAAGACACAAAACAGGCATTCTAAAACGCAATGACCAAAAAGGCATCGATCAAACGATATCAGGCTATCTCACACAGATGAACAACAGCACTAACTTTTCTGACCGCTTAATTAAGACCGAAAACAGAATTAATTAATACAAAAATTTTGTAAAATCGATCACATATTCATTATATCTTTGGCAATACAAACCAAACGGTCTAACTAAGGACTTAGCTCACCGTATCATCGCTTGTAGCTTCATCCGGTAAGCGCATATGCTCAGCCAATCGCATGAGCATGCTATCACTCGCCTCATTCCAGATCAACGCATTCCGAAGCCCGGGCTGATAAGGTATCACGCCCAAAAGCGGTGCTCGCAGACGCGCTTTAAGCGAGCGACACTGGGCATCAATCACCTCTTGTGACTGCTCATCATCCAGAACAGTCGCAACCCAGCCAGCAAGAATCAGACCATCGTGCTGAATCGCCTCAGCCGACAGCAACGCATGATTCAAACAGCCCAAGCGAATACGCACTACCAGAATCACGGGCTTCTGCAAGAGACGTGCGATATCTGCCATAGTCTCGCGGGCATTGATCGGCACGCGCCAGCCCCCTGCCCCTTCGACGATCACCACATCCGCCCGCGTGGACACCCCCGCACGGACCTGACCAATCACCCGCTCGGCCTGTAGTCGCACCCCAGCCGCCTCCGCCGCCAGATGTGGCGACATTGGCAACGGTAGACGGACAGGCGCACGCAGCAAGGGATCGACCACAACCGTTGCAAAGCGATTCATGCGCTCGGCATCGCCGCTTATCTGCCGACCACTCTCATCCGTCTCCGTACCGGCGGTGATCGGCTTAATGCCAAAAGCCGAACGACCTAAGCGCTTGGCCCGTGCCAACAGGACACAGGAAACCAACGTCTTGCCGACTTCAGTATCGGTTCCCGTGACAAAATACACCTGTCGCAGGGGTTTGGCTGACTCATTCATTACTCACTCCACGATCCAACTCGCAACGTCACTTATGTGGATCTCTTTAAAACCCTCAGCCTCGTTTCACACGCAGTTGCAGATAGAGCACCTGATACTCAAGGACAACCGGTTGCGGGTCCTTGAGCCAAGCACGAAAACGCGCAGGATCAACCGGATCGTGCACAGTATTTAAACGGTGGCCCCCCATGCGTTTCAGCATATACAACAGATCACGAAGATGGCGGAAATGCTGATGCCACTCGCGCTCATGGGCATGAATCAGCTCAAGCGCAGGACATCGCTGCAGCGCATCCAGCCATGCGTTGGCTGGCTGAAAATCAAATATCGGCAGACCCGGATATTGCCGCTGCACTTTGGCAAACGACCCAGCAACCGGGATCGCAAGCCAGAGCAGTCCACCGTCGCGCACCACACGCGCAAGCTCAGGCAGCACACCTACGCCCGGCCAGTGAAGGACAAAATGACTGACCAAGCCATCCACAGCATCATCCGCAAAGGGCAGATGACGGATATCGGCCACACAGGGCGTAATGCCGGGAACATCAGCTAGCTTTGCCAGCATCGCCGCAGACTGATCGACGGCATGTACCTGCAAACCCTGCTCTGCAAGCTGACGCGCAAGCCAACCCGTCCCGGCACCCGCATCCAGCCACAGCCCTGCAGCATCGAACCCATGCGTCATCATCACATGAAAAAAATAGTCCGCCGACTGCCGCTGCAAAAAGCTGGCCTCATCATAGCCGCCTGCGGCATGCTCAAATGCCTGCCAGACGGCTTGCTCAGAATGATCGGAAATATGACGAACCATGGGATAGGATAACCAGAAAGCAGGACCAGAAAAACCGAACCAGACAGCTATACGTGAAACCAGAAAACAGGCTGAAGTCCAACAATAGGCTTAAGCCTGAAAATAGCCATCAAAGCGACAGGCATCCCCGATCCAGCGATGCATCGGTTCAACCCCAGCCAGTGGTGGCGCCAGTTTGGGTCGCTTGACCACCACACGCGGCGCTACCTGCAATGCCAGCGGCAGCAGCCTATCCCCATAATCAACGTCATCCGACTGATGACTGTCGTGCAGCAGGCGCTGCAGGATCTGCATGTCTTTTTTTACCAAAGCCTGCTTTTTGTCATTCGCAGCCTTCGGAAACATCGGATCCAGATACACCACATCCACCGCAGCATCCTCATCTTTGGCATATACCGCCAGTGCCACTTCGGACGCACCAAACTGAAGTGTCATCCGCGCCGCCGTCTGCTGCATACGCGCATAAGGGCAATTCAGTGCCTCTTGATGCGCCGCCATCAACAGCACCATCAGGATCGGATGGCGCTCGACCAACGTCACCTCGGCACCGCACCACGCCAGTAGCAAGCCATCATGCCCGAGCCCTGCAGTGGCATCAATAATACGGGGTGGCTCATCAGTCACCGAATCTACACCCGCCAGACAGGCACGTACCAGTACCTCGCTTTTAACCCCTGCTCGCTGCAGACGCGGATACTGACCGATCCAGTCTGGCCGCATCTTCATGCCGTCAGCCGCCAGCCACAGGCCATCGGTATCATAGATCAGACACGGCTCTGGCCTTTGCCTCAAGCTACGTGCTGAGGGTGTCTCATGCTGTTGTTCAAGCACAAGCGCGATATCAGGAACATGGATCGTAAGCCATGACTGCACCTCTGCGGCGGACAACCCCTGCTCTGGAGTATGGATCAGTCGCATCGCGCGCCTCTTTCACGATCTGCAGAATGGATCATGCCGACCAGCTCACCCAGTTTAGCGCCGCTGTCAGCAGAATCAGCGCACCAAAGCCAATACGATACCAAGCAAAGATCGTAAAATCATGCTGCGACACATAACGAATCAAAGCTCGGATCACCACTAGCGCCGCGATGAATGACACCACCGCACCGACCAGCACGACCAGCCAGTCGGACGCCACAAAGACTTGCCGATGCTTGACCAAATCCAAGGTACCTGCTCCCAGCAGCACCGGAATGCCGAGAAAGAAGGAGAACTCCGTCGCCGTGGTGCGTGACAAGCCCAGAAACAGACTACCAATAATGGTCGCGCCTGAGCGCGAGGTCCCGGGAATAAAGGCCAGACACTGCACCAGACCAATCACCATCGCTTTAGGCAGGGAGAGCTGATCCACATCCGTGACCGTGATCGTATGCCGGCGCCTCTCTGCCCAGAGAATAATAAATCCACCGACGATCAGTGCCAACGCCACGGTATAGGCATTAAACAAATACTGCTTGAGCAACGCACCAAACATAAGACCAATCACGGCCGCCGGGATTGAAGCTGCGATCAGATTGACTGCAAACTGAATCGAGGTTCGATCTCCGCTAAACACGCCGCGCAGCGCACCCCAAAGACGCCCCCAGTACTGCCACATCACCGCCAATATAGCACCCATCTGGATCGACACCTCAAAGGCATCCCGCTTATCCTCGGTCCAGAAATCCAGCAGATCACCCGCAAGAATCAGATGCCCGGTACTCGATACCGGCAAAAACTCCGTGATGCCCTCGACCAATCCCATGACGACGGCTTTTAGCAGCAGTACCACATCCATTGCATTTACTCGTTCATAACCTTAAAAATTCGATGACGTCAATCGCACTTACCCTGCTGATCCAGTTTTCTCCATGCATCATCTCGCAGGTAGACTGGCAGTGCCTGATCTGGCGTGACCGTCTGACCCGCCTGTAGCATCGGCCATGCTAGACGGGCGATGTCTTGAGCTGTCGCACCATCCTCAGCATAACGTGGCAAATCCGCATAGGCAGGGACAGACACCAGCGACCCACCGCTACCAACCAGTGCCTGAAGCTCTGAGATTTGATTGACTGCATCATAGCCCGCTAATTGCTCCGCAGACAGCGACTGCATGATGCCATCCTGCAGGGCGTAGGCTGCAGCATAGACCTCATTCATTCGTGCATCGATCACGGCCAACACGCGCTGTAAGCCGTGTGTGGTATGGCTGTGCTGGGCCAGCGCCTGCAAGGTCGATACCGGAATCACGGGCAAGTCATGAATCCATGCCAGCGCCTGTGCCACAGCCGCATTGATCCTTACCCCGCTAAACGAGCCCGGCCCACGGCTAAAGGCGATGCCAGTCAGATCCGTGAACTGCAACCCTGTCTCCAGCAGCACGGCTTCGATCATCGGCAAGATCAGACGAGTCTGCTCGCGGGCACGCGTATCCAGTCGCGCGGCGCGTACACCTCTGGCATCATAGAGCACGACAGAACATTGATCGGTAGCAGTTTCGAGTGCCAGCAGCATGAAGATCCTTAAACGCTCATACAGGAGCAATAGACAAAAAGACAAAACCCTACGCTTGACGGTCGCCGTCAATGGACTAAGATAAATACGGCACCTGCCGTAAACCGTGCGAAAGACGATAAAACAGGGATTTTAAGCCAAATCTGGTCACACTGTCTGATGCAAATGTGAAAAATATGACAAATACAACCGATGCCCAATCAGATCTCCGGACACCTGCATTCTCAGCATTGATTTTGGCTGGCGGTGAGGGCCGACGAATGGGGGGGCAAGACAAAGGACTGCTGGTCCTACACAATCAGCCACTGATTTACTGGGTCATTCAAGCATTGCCTGCAAGTGTCAGGCAGCGTGTGATCAGTTGTAACCGCCATCTGGACATCTATGCCCGCTACGGTGAGGTAGTGGCGGATCAGCCCAGTGATACCAGATATGCAGGCGCACTGGCGGGGCTCCTCGCGGGATTACCATATTGCAAGTGTGACTGGGTCTTGGTCGCACCTTGCGATCTGGTGCACTACCCGACGGGATTTGTAGATGTTGCTTGGCATGCATTGAGCGCGCATTTAGCCGCGCACCCCCATGCGGCGCGCATTGCCGTCGCGCACGATGGCGAACGACGGCAAAATCTCTGCCTGCTCGTACATCGCGATGAAGCAGCCGGGATAGCTGAGGCTCTTAAGACCAGCCATGCCGTACATCACTGGTTATCTGCCAGACAAGCGCTAGACATCCCATGGCTGGATCAGCGGGCCTTTATGAATATCAATGATCCGGTTGCACTACAAGCCGAAGAACAGCACCTGACCTGAGTTCAGGCAGGCTTTCGAAAGGTATCATTGGTCTGGTCATCCGGCTTATTGACCTGATTTCCAGACATAATCCAGCTTCGTCCATGCAGACACCGGCTGACCGTAATCACGGGCAGGAGAGAAAATACAATTCGAAAAAGCTTTTAAGGTCGCCTGATCAAGCACATGGTGGCCTGAGCTTTGGGCCAGACGAACAGACGTCACTTTACCAGCCTCATCTACCTGCAACCAGAACGAAACCGTCCCCTGCATCCCTGTTTGCAGCGCATCTTCGGGATACAGCGGATAACAGGCACGCGGTTGATGCTGAATCCAGTGAGGGCTAAGATAACTGTCCGTGTCCTCACGGACCACAGGAACATCCGATGTTAGCGGTGCCTCATCCGCATAAGCTGGTATCTGCCAGATCATGCAGGCCCCAATGACACCAAGAATTGGCATTATCGCAACGCATACACGCCGGGATAATGCGCGAGAATACACGACGGTCTTTTCCACGACAGCTTCCTCATTCGGGTAAATGAAATACCTTCAGGCCTTTCTTGAAGCGCAGGCAATGCGCGGCATAGTGCAGCGCGCTTAAGCGATTCATCTGCTCGACGGCAGGCCCTGAGGTCTTGACGATCTTGCCCGGCGTACCCATCACGATCGAATTATCCGGGATCACCATCCTCTCTGGGATCAGGGCATTGGCTCCGATGATGCAGTTCTTACCGATCACGGCTTCGTTCAGCACCACGGCATTAATGCCGATCAGGGTGTTGTCACCGATCTGACAGCCATGTAGCGTCACCTGATGGCCCACCGTCACATACTGACCGATCTTGAGGTGAATACCTGCATCGGTATGCAGCACGCTGTTTTCCTGAACATTGCTGTGATCGCCAATCTCTATCGGCGCATTATCTGCGCGAATCACGGCCCCAAACCAGACACTCGCCGACTGCCCCAGACTCACCCGTCCGATCACCTCTGCACTATCAGCCACCCAGCCCTGCCAAGTCTCACCCTCAGGGATCATCAAAGACGGACTATAATCTTCAAAACTATACAACATGGGTCATCATCCTTTTTTGCGGCCCGTCATCGTCAGCCCAACAGGCCGCTCGGGGTGATTCACATAAAAAATCGGCCAGTCGATCTTTTTACCCAGACCATAGCGGACCAGATCCACCAGAATGCGTCCGGTCAACCCCCACACCACCTGATCCTCGACCCGAAAACTGGGGACGACAAACACACCGGCCTTCATCTGCACGCGATACGGCACAGGGGGTTCGTTGAGGAGCTGTGATACACGGATAAAGAACATCTTGTCGATTTCGCCCGGATGCGGGTTGAGGGCCACATCCTTTGGGATGATCCCAACGATGGGTTTGACTCGCATGCCACTTTTAGACATCTGTGTGGGCAACTCGCCCAAGAGACGCACGGCAAATGGGTCTAGCGCGGTCTCCTCCCAAGCTTCGCGCAGGGCCACGGCAATATTGCTGGTGTCACTCGGATCACGCTTCCCGCCAGGCAGTGAAACCTCTCCGGCATGCTGTTTGAGCGTATCGGCACGTCTGGACAAGAGAATACGCGGATCATCCTCATCGGTCATGGCGAGTAACACTGCCGCATCCGCCGTACGCCGGTGTCTGGCAAAGCGGATGCGGGATTCAAGGCGAGCCAGTAGCGTGGCATCGGGCGCAAGCAGCGGTGCCTCCGTGTGGAGTCGGTGCTCGGTCAGGTACTGGAGCCATGCACGGGCAAACCTTGGAAAATACATATCTTTTTTCATGGTGATCAGTGTAGTGACATCCCGATGTCTGCTCTAGCCATTTTACGTAAATCCTGCACCGATGCGACGAGATTTTATGCACGATGCGTCTGAATTCCGCCAGCAGACCGTCTGCCGCATAACCATCAGAGCACAGCGCAACATCAGACAGGACGAATGCATGCGCTTATGCCATACTAAAGGGCTTCAGAGGCAGCCTTGGTTGCACGTCCAGCTTAGTAAGCACAGATCAGGAATGGTGGTCCCTTATGTCCTTTTGTATCCAATGCGGTGAGGCGACAACCACGCTCATTCCAGCCGGCGACTCCCGTCATCGTGCCGTCTGTCTCACCTGTGGTCATATTCACTACGAAAATCCTAAAGTCATCTGCGGTACACTGGCGCTCTGGCAAGGCAAAGTCCTGCTCTGCCGTCGTGCGATTGAGCCGCGCTATGGGCTATGGACCCTCCCTGCAGGCTTTATGGAACTGCATGAGACTATGGAACAAGGTGCCGCACGTGAAACCTGGGAAGAAGCCGAAGGACGAGTCAATATCGATCAGTTTTACTGCGGCTACAACATCCCGCGCATCGGTCAGATCTATATGCTGTTTAAAGGTGAGCTTGAGAATGGCGTGTTCGGCTCAGGTGAAGAAAGCCTTGAGTGCGCGCTGTTTGACGAAGCCGATATTCCGTGGGATCAGTTAGCCTTTCCCAGCATCTACCGTACACTGAAGCATTATTTCCACGATCGCAAGCAATATGACTTCAGTCAGGGTAATGTGCCTTTTCACCTCGAAACCATCGATGGCAAAGAGCCTGTCAGCGAGTAAGATGTCAAACCTGATCCACTTAGCAGACATCAGGCATATGGTGCAAAATCGCTGTCAGGCAGTGCCTTACCGGTCTCAATCCAACTCTTCAGATTGCTGAGTATCCACGGCCAGCCTTCGGCACAAGCGGCATAGACGCGACTCTGCTCCGGAAAACCGTCATGATGGACCGCGACACGGACCACCTCACCACGTCCTCCCGGCTGTCCCGCCGTCAGCCGGATCGTCACCTGCGACGGCAACTCATCCCGAAATGCCCCATGCAATGGCTGAAAACGATAATGCATCACCTCGGGCGCCGAAATCGCCAGTAAGGTGTGTTCCTCCGTAACCTCGCCCAGCCGGATATAACGGATCTTGTCACCGACCTGCCAGCTTGACTCAATACGGGTATCACACCAGTAACGTACCGTAATACGGGGGTCGGTCAGCGCCTGCCAGACCTGCTGGATCGGCGCACGGATATAGATCACAGCATCAATGACGGAAGACATGATTCGAGTACCTGAAAAAAGCGTGTCACACCAGTCGCTGATATGTCACGCATACACTTGATGAATAGTCTTGATTTTTAGTCCATTTCACACTGATCGCAAGCAGTTTATGCAGGTGGAGCTGTATCTAAACATTTCAGCCTGATGCGACAGCCGATGACCATCAGCACACGCATCACATTAAAAGCTAAAACGCCGTGGCATATGCCACGGCGTCCGCTCACCCCTCAGCCATTAATTGCCGACAGGTGGTACATAACACTTGCTCAGGGCAATCGTCACCGTGCCGGCACTACGCGCAATCGCAATCTTGTCTCCCGTCGAAGGCGACGTCTTTAGGCTACTCCAGACATCGTAGGCATTGGCATAGTTGGCAGCGGCTGTGCTCTGCTCACCGGTCTGTGTGACTGTCGTCACGCCATTCTGGGTGCTATAGGTATTGGTATTGTCCGTGATGCTGATATTACCGCTCGGCACGCCCACCACATTGATCTTGGACGATGGCGCCAGACCCAAGGTCCCCATCTGCAGCCCGTTAAGCACGCCAAACTGACTACCAGACAGCGAGATGATTGGACTGATGAAGCGGTCGGAGAGATTGGTAATCCCGTCAAAAGCCGCACCAACGATACCAATCGGATATTGCTGGGTGCTATTGGCATTCTTGTAGCTGGTCGGGTCGACTGCACTACACTCCTGCTTCATGTCGGTGATGATATTGCCATTCGCCAGAATCGCAATGCCTTGCGTACCCAGTACACAGCCCGTAGTACAGTTGGTCGAGTTGGTATATTTAAAGGTCAGTGTCGCATACAGTGGGAACACGGCAGTATTGCCATGCCCGACATTATTGGCAGTCGTGTAAACACTCGGATCAAGGAACGTATCGACACTACGGACTTTGGTGATGGTGACGTTGCCCTGATAATGGCTAGAGCCGCTGACCGTCTGGCTCCAAGTCGCCAATTCATTGGTGGGTGGTGTCACAGTCGCCGCATTACCGGTAGCATTTTGCCAGAGTTGGCTCGAACCGACGATATAAGTGCCCGCCAGCAGGCGTCCATTGCTAAAGCTCGTCGTGCCCAAGTTGGTCACATGACTGGTATCGACAATCCAGTTACCGCTAGCATCCAGTGCATACGCCGTTGGCACCCATGCAAAATTCGCTGGGATCACGTAGTTGCTTACCGGATTAATGAATGAAGGTGACGTTACACTGCTCCCAACCGTGGGTAATTGCAGACGTGTCGGGGTGCTGCCGGTGATCAGGTTATAGGCGGTAGAGGTGTTAGAGGTTGAGCTTGACGTCGGAAGAATGCTGCCATTCCATTCCACGCCTTGACCGATATTATTGCCACTGCGGTCAATCACGTTAAACAGTCCCAAGAGCGCCTGATCATTGGGATCGCTTGCGCTCGCTAATGTGGCGGTCGATGCCGCATTATTGGTAGTCGAACTGAGCGTGATGATCACTAGCGGCGATGACCAGTAACTGCCTGCCTGTATGGCTTGCAGGCCCTGTGTGAAACGTGTAGTCGTATCTGCCGTAGATACCAGCGTACGATTGAGATTGCTTAAGAGGGTCTTGAACTGAGTCTCATTGGCGAACACACCACTGATGATATCCGCAGAGGCGATATCTGTGGTGAGACTCTTATCCAGTTGCGCGGTCGTGGTCGAATCCAGTACCAGTCGAGAGGTCGGCTCGGTTGCGATATAAGGGAAACTGGTGCTGCGAAGCGTCTCAAGCAACTGGGCAATATTAACCGCACCGGCTGCGACAGAATCCGTCAGACTGGTCGCTGCGGCGGCCGAAGGAACCAGATCAACCGGGGTCACGGTCAGCAGGTTATTCGGGTTGGCTGCGCCACTATTGAGCACGGGAATGGTTTTAACCAGATAATTACCCAAGGTGATTTGCCGTGTACCGCCGCTGGCCTGAATAAAGAAGGTCGCAACAGAACTTAAAGGACAGGTCGCGATACCGGTCGCCGTGGTCACGTCATTCACGGTCACGCCATTCACCGAACAGCTGTAATTTAGACCTGCAACCGGGGCATCAACGATAAACTGCATGGAGACACAACTTACTGTCGACTGGCTGCTGCAACTGACACTCGCAGTACTACCCGTAGACGACGGATTGGGCAAATTATTACTGCCACCACCACAGCCAGTCAGCACATCAGCCATCAGTATGGCGCCACCCAGCCACAGACCGTGACGCAGGAGCGAAGATACATGCTTACGCCCTGCCGCAGGCTTTATCACAGTTGGTTTTATCATTGTTTCGTCCTCAAGTTTCTTCCCTTCGCACACCTGTTATCGATTGGAATCCATGTCATTCATGCCTGCTTGACACTTATCATAGTCACTTCAAACGACTCATTCTGTGCGATGATTGTTTTTTCATCTCTTACGACAACGGTCACGCATATCAGCCACGAGAGCTTTATGGCTAGCGCAGACGAATCAGACGCACCTGCCCCACGGGAGACAAGGTCGTTTGTGGCAGATCTGGCGATGCTTCTATCGGCGTCAACATGACGTAACGGCTCTGTGCTGGCACATGCAGGGTACCCATCAGAATCGGGGGAGCCAGCAAAGCGCCATCTGTACGTCGCTGATAATAACTGCCCACACCCTCCACCACACAGCCCTGCTCATTTAAAAAAACAGGCAAAGGCCAGTAATACATGGGGGCCTGCCCCACTTCGGTATAGGACTGTACGGACAAATCCTGCGTGCCTTGTGGCAGGGCAACCAGCACATAATTCAGCGCATCATGCCCTTTGACCTGCGGCGCATCCGAACGCGGCCATAGGATCAAGGGCTTATCCAGCAATTGGCGCGCGGTCGCAAGACTAGGATAACTGAGACAGGACATACCGATCATGTCTGTGATCGTGGCAGCAGGAATACGCTGATAACGCTCAGACAAGGTAACTGGCGCAATTGGTGCCACGCGATGCTTGGGTGCTGGCGCAATAAAATTACGCTCCTGATCCTGTCCTGGTACCCGCTCAATCACCTGTACGCCGCCCATCCCGTCCGGCATGGGGTAAAAACGTGATTTTCCGCTGAGATTAAATTCTCGGCGCTGGTAATAATCACTGTCGATATATTGCTCGCCATTCAGCGAATTGTAGGCTTCGGCTGGAGCACCATCGCTGGCTTTTTGGGTAGGTAAGGGTTTGGTCTTATCCGAGCCTTGCTCTTGCACGGCACGCATGTGACCATTTTCATCGAGGATGGTATAGAAATTGTCGCTGGCAGGGGGGGTGCTTGATGCAGGTGTCGAAGCGGGCGTAGACGCTGGGGCAGGATCGGCGACACAGATCGCTGACACGCTCAAACCGAGCAATGCGGTCACAACAACGCAGAACCATGCAAGTGGGGACCACGAAGCCTGAGACGTGTCTCCACCGATCTGTCCTGCGTAATTATCTGCCACCTGACCGACCGGCCTAATCCACTCCATCAATACCACCACATCATGCCATCACCAGCGCGTCCGGAACGCGATTCCCAAGATACCCAGTTTGGTATTGGTCTTTACATCCAGGCCTGCATAGGGGTTCAATACCAGATTATCCACCGCAGTACTGTTGGTCAACAGACTGGTATTGGCCGGAATATCATCACGACTGCGCAAGAATGCCGCCGTCAGATCGATATCGGTATCTTTACTCCAGCGATAACCCAAGCCAATCCCGAACAACTGCGCGCCGTTAACCGGTACCAGCGAACTACGTTCGTCATCGGGAATCGCACTGGTCCGTGGCTCATAGCCCAGACGCAGCTTCAGACGCTCGGTCATACTGTATTCAAGGCCGATACCCCAGTTCCATGGACTCTGATAATTGAGCGGCACCGCCAGAGAGTTCGCTGTCGCAGTTGGTGCCAGCAGTTTAGCCACTTGCAGAATCGCTAGATTTTGGTCAAAAACAATCGGCAGACTTTGCCATGCAGCATAGTCAGTCCAGCCCACGTCAAAATTAATCTGCAGATCAGGAATGATCTTGTACTTGATCCCCGCCTGAAAGTGCGCAGGATACTCCTGCGTCATCGACGCAAGACCCTGCGAATAGCTCGGCACCGATGACGGAAAACCCAACACGGCAGACACGATCTGACCGGTAACCGACGAGTTCAATGCCGAAATCAGCGCGGGTGCACCCGGATCAACCCAGATCTTATAATGCCCTTTGAGCTTCTCAGTAGACGAACTTTGATAGACCATCCCGAGGGCAAAGTCGTTAGAAGGTTCCCACAATATACCCAGGTTATAGCTCGGAGACAGCGTCTGATCCATCGCGACCTGCAAATTGGCCAACTTCTGGAACGGTCCAATCGACGACGTCGCATTACACAGACCGAGCAGCAACAGATCCGTCACCACACTGCCATTCTGTTTGAATGGCGCACAGATGTTCTGGTCCACCAGACGCAACACCCCGATCATCTCGTTCGGGAAACGCAGGTCAGTGTTGAGGGCAACCGCAGCATAGTTAAAGCCGATAGACGCACCTACCGACAGGTTATCTGTTACTTTATATGATGCCGAAGGCGACAAATAGGTGATGCGCTCCAGTGCTACCTGACGACCCATGAAGTTACCCGGATCATTGGCACTCTGATAAAAACCCACCGCCAGCGGGGCATAAAATGCATCCGCATAAGTGATTCTGGAGTCCGGTGCCCGGTAGGCAACGGCCGCAAACGGAATCGCAATCGGCACACCGGCAGGCCATTTGACAAACTTGTTGAGGATCGGCGCATACAGCGACACCCCCTGTACCTTGCTTTCACCAACCTTGAAGCTCGGGCACAGACCATTATTTTTGTTCAGTGGATCGCTCGGTACATTACACACGACCGGGTCATCAGAATAACCAAATACGTTAAATCCGGGCGGTGCGCTGTATTCGCGGGTAATATCCAGATTGAGCATGATGCCCTGAACATCAACCTGCAAGCCTTGTATATGAGAAAGACCTGCAGGGTTGAAGTGAATCGCACTGATGCCAGGCGGATCTGCTGTCACGGCATTACCCAGCGACAGTGAGCGAATATCTACGGACAGGTTCTGCGCCAGCTCCGCATGAGCCATGTGTTGGGCCAAACATAGACCAATACCCGCCGCAAGCGGACGCAGACGGCGCTGTGCAGAAGAGGTCGTTTGTTTGGCGAGATGTGGTAGCTCAGGAGTCAATATCATCACTCTGGCTGCCTGTCGTCGTTTCTGTGTCCATACGCGCATGCTTTATCCCTCACTGCACTTGATGACCGAGGCCCAAGAAATCAAGTGGGAGTGACAGGCCGAGCGTAACATTGGGTGCATCTGGAGTCAGACCGAAACCCAGCGAGGCATTGACAATCGTCTTTGGCGTCACACGAATACCTAATGACGATGTAAGGGTCGCGGCACTGGCATTGGCAGACTTGGAGATACTGCCATCCGAGAAATCATACTCGCTGCCAATCGCGAAGCTTTGTTGATAAGAAATCGTCAGCGACACGTCATAGTTAAGCGAGTACGCAAAACCAAAGCCAAAGCCGAGTGTATATCCAGGCTTGAAGGTCGTCAGGATACGGTCACCGTTGGCCTGATCCAGACCGTTGACATCAAAACCATAGTTGGCAGACAGCGTACCGAACAGCACGATCGGGTCAATGAATTTACGTGTACTAACGCCACCACCCACCGAATAATAACCCTGACCAGTTGACAGGTCAGTCAGCGGATTAATGTCGTATGGACTGTCGCCACTTGGTGCAGTCACCGAACCAAAGAACGTTAGCGGCAGTTTGGTGGTCCCAATCGGGAAAGGCTCCCAGCGCGCGCCCAAGGTCACATCACCCAGACCATAGGCACTGGTCTGATTTGGTGGATTGATTTTTGCGACAAAGGGAACAGAACCGGTCAGGGTCAGATTATTGAGTAAACCATACTGCAAGGTGAAGGTATTGGTGACGGCATGTTGCGCATTGTTCTCGATCCGGAAGCGATCAATGGTCGATGAACTGCTGTCCAATGCAATATCAATTGCGGTATTCGCGTAGTAGCTATAGCCAAAGTCATAAATGACCGACCAAGAACCCTGCTTGGATAGCGAATATTGACGCTCAGCGGCCTTAAAGGTCTGATCTAGACTCTTCTCAGACGTCGTATCGGTTGTTTTTTGTTTCAAAGCGCTACTGGCGGTACTGGCACTCGACTCTGCGGGAACCATCGATGCGGTTGGCTGTGCCGCCGATGCAGGTTCAGGCGCAGAAGATGTCGGCGCAGCAGCCGACGCAGGCACGGCATCCGGCTGCGGGGTCGCAGTAGCCACTGGCGCGGTGGCAGGTGCCGGCGTATTCGCCGCACTGGGTGCCGGTGTCGACGTGGCTGACGCACCATCGGCCGCATAGGCTGCAGGGATACTCATCACAGCGAGCACACCGATCGTCACTGCCGAACGGTTCAAGCGCTTGGGTTCTCTATTTTTTTGCATATTTTCTTCCATAACCGCCATACCTTTGATCCATTCAATGGCCTTCTTTGGCCATCTCCATCTGATTTACAGTCCCAAAATCAGTACGTTCAAAATCTTATTCGCATCTGGCCTGACGATCCAGTATCTGATCCCTGTTGCCCTATATCCGCACCAACATCGCTGTCACGGATACACATCCCTATCTAAAATGCCACAAACGCTCACTCGGGTGAATTTTGCCCTAAAGAGGACGAAGATAGATAGCTGTGGTTAACATAAATGCATCACTTTGTCGGCCATACTGCACGGATTCCACACAGTATCGCATGTCAGATCCACGCACGAAGACACTAAAGGATGCATCGTGATCAACGCATGTTGTAATACAAGCGCAATGACGTATTGATCGGCTGATTATACGTCGGTGATTTGGGGTCGCTGTCGATCACCCGTTGCATGGTCGCTGCCGCATCACGCTGCTGCTCCCGACCAATCTGCGGGTATTTGATATCTACAAACGCATAAGGATCAATCTGCGCATCATCGACAAGTCGCATGTCCTGATCCTGTAACGCCAGAATGTCCGTGGTCGGCTGGCTCTTGTCCGGCGTAATAATGAACATGATATTGTTGTCCCAGACTTCCTGAAAATGATCTGCCGTAAAGCTGATATTTCCCAGTGCTGGATCCGCAACAAACACATGCCCGTTTTTAAAGGCTTTATACACAACAAAGTGTTTAAAGCCAGCATAGGCGATTGGCACAATGGCTGGCTTGTCCAGTGTTACCAGATCCTGAAACGTGCCTTTAAAACCATTACTGTTATAACCGATTGCATTCACATAGCGCTTCATATCGAGCAGCGAAAAACTGCGGCGCTGGACAATGCGATCATACTCACCGTATTTAAGCAAACCATCCATGACAGTCCGCTCATCATTATGCATGCCCAGATAGCCATTCAGAAGTGTGGTCAGCGCCGCCGAACCACAGCTATAGTCATACGCCTGCTTGACGATACCGCGAAACTGCGTCTGCACAAAAGGCTTAACCGTCACCGGACTCTGATGCATCAGCGGTGTGCCATTCACATAACGCGAATCCATCACTTCATTGTAATAGATCGCCCCTGCAGGGATATCCGCTGTATCAAAGCTATCGGCCGCAAAGTTATAAATCAATGCAGAGCCAAGGGTGAGTATGAAGAGCATAATGACATATTCTTTTATTTCGCCAGCCTATAGCCGGACATCCTGAAAAAACCCGCGCATACCCGCCAACCCTACGGATCACCTACCCGCCTTCTGCACTCAACAATGGGATGTTCTCGGCATAAGCGGCTGTCTGCTGCGCGGCATCCATATCCTCGAACACAAGATACCGTTTTTTTAAGGCGACTTCACGCAATTTTTTACAAATCTGACAAATTGATCCACTTCACATGCCAGAGATGCCTACTTTAAGTCCCGTAATATTCATTCCTGTCACGCCAAACGAACCCAAAGGTGCATTCAGCATTGTCGAACCAACATTACCCGATCCGGCCGTACCAGAAGCTCCCGCCGTCACATTGTTCAACGCAACACTCATATTGGCTGTCGCAAGTCCGGTGAAATTCTGCAGCAATACACCACCTGCGGTGGCGGTCGGAAATACCGTCTGCATCCCTGCTGTTGTCACGACGCCCAGCGTGGCACCAGTGAGATTCAATCCGGTGATCGTCGGTGTCATACTCAGGCGTGACGCACCCGTACCACCGTTCGGACTTTCCAGATTGAGCGCAGAGCCATTGAAGTCGATCTGCTGGATATTGAGTGCAGTAAAGGTCAATAACGAAGTATGGCCCGTCACATTGGCCTTACCGAAGGCAAAGTCCAGAACAATTGGACTGGCAAGCCGGATATTCATTTGCTGATTAGCGAAAGTGCCCGGGGTATTGCCAATCGATGCTATCGGCACATACGTGCCAGCAATCGCGCTGGAGGCATCAAGAAGATTGGCGTTATTGCCATTGGTTGCAGTATTGAATTGCAGACTGATGTTATTGACCGTCGGCATCGACAACGTAGCATAGACCGCCGGATTAGCCCCTGTCGTCGCTGTAGATACGCCACCACCAGTTGCATCAATAGTAATGCCGATTGGCGTCGAAGAGCCAGGCGCGCTGCCCAGAGTCGCTCCTTGCAATACAACACCATTCACACTGGAGCGCAGATAGCCTTTGCCAGCGGTGCCGGTAAAGCTCGTGTTGCTGTCATAGGTGATATTTTGCAGCGTGACGCCGGGCAAACCACCCACTTGCGGTGGTACCAGCAGCACCGTCAGACCGTCCTGACCTGTGGTCTGCTCCATCTGACCATCAGTCAGCTCATCCATGGCCCACGCTGATGCAGGCAGTAAAACACTGCACGCAATAGCAAGCATGGCATAACGTAAAATGTGTGCCTGTCTTGTGCGACCTGCACTGTGATCCGGCTGTTGATCCATCATTTCAAATCTCCCGACGTGAACGGCTGTTTTTATTTATTCAGTCGCCGTTCGCTCCACGACACTACGTCGCTCTTCTCATGATAGCGGATTACCCATATACAGACAGGGCGATCCATGATGCGCTACTTTTAACCTGTTTTCGCGTATTATTCCACATAATTTTTGTACTTCCAGACAAACTGTCGACTAATCAGCATCAGTTAGCGCAAGGTGTTTCCAGAGGCGATCCAACACTTACCCGGTCGCACAACACCAAAACCACACATCGACAGAATACTGCCAACAATATGATTCGCAACGGTAAAATTCACTACTGCAAAGTGACCGCGCAGCGCTATCTCCCGCACAATCGATTAGACACATTTGCGTGTACAAGCCATATTACCCCCAGCATACAGACGATCCTGATATAAAAATTCAGACCTACACAGGACGCACAGGAGCACCCACAAACAAAAGCACCCAAGAGGTCGCCTCTCAGATGCCTACAAAAAATCACATCAGGTGATCAATGACCTTGAACAATCACTTTGGCACCCGTCAGATCCATGCCAGTGATCTTCACATCACCCAGCGTCGATGCTGCGTCACCCAGTGTTACACCAGTCATGTACATGTCGTACTTGGCCGAACTTGCAGTGTAGGTGCCGGTCGCATAGTTACCCGATGCCAGCGTACCTAGACCAATCACCAGGCCACCCGCCGTCACAGCAGCGCCCGTTGGTGTCTTGATACCAGCAGCTGTCAGACCTGCCGTGTTGGCAACGTCCACTGTTGCATTCAGCGCAAGGTTGGCAGAAGTATTACTCAATAGCTTGAAATTGGTGACATTCAGAGTACCAGCATTGGCAGTGGTGTTATCCACGACGTTCAGGTTACCGATGGTGATACCGCCTGTAATCGTACCCGAAGCAACGATCATGGCACCCTGCAGCGGGTTACCCAGTTGG
>Ga0164294_10000518_pt1 | contig 37056 bp, 34 predicted proteins | sample GEODES005metaG_FD_111479 | JGI IMG/M metagenome (GOLD analysis project Ga0164294, IMG submission 111479) | Oligotrophic lake water microbial communities from Sparkling Lake, Wisconsin, USA - GEODES005 metaG | ecosystem: Environmental > Aquatic > Freshwater > Lake | place: USA: Sparkling Lake... | reverse complement strand
TATAAAAAATATAAAAAATATAAAAAATATAAAAAATATAAAAAATATAAAAAATATAAAAAATATAAAAAATATAAAAAATATAAAAAATATAAAAAATATATAAAGAAATGCCTATATAATTATAATATGGAAGAATCATATTCAAGTTGTAATAATTTAAATGAACATTTTGATAAACTTTTAGATAAACTTTTTTCTCATAAAAAAGATGGATTTTATATAGAAATAGGTGGTAATGATGGAATAACACAAAGTAATACTGCCTTTTTTGAATTCTATCGTAATTGGAAAGGAATTCTGATTGAACCTTCAACAAAAGGATATAACTTATGTATTAAAAATCGCCCAAATTCAATTTGTATAAATAAAGGATGTGTATCCAGTAATTATATAGGAAATACAGCAGTTGGTAACTTTGAAAATAATGCATTAATGGCTTCAATTAATGGAACAAGATTAAAAGATTTTGACAGGTCAAGTATTACAATAGCAGTTAGTACTTTAGAAAAAATATTAGACGAAATAGATTTAACTAATTTAAATGTGAAGACTATAGATTTTCTATCATTAGATGTAGAAGGATACGAACTAGAAGTTTTACAAGGATTAAATTTAAATAAATACAGACCAACATATATTTTAGTTGAAATATATATTCAACAATTTAATTCAATAATGAAATATCTACTTGAAAATAATTATAAATTAATTTGTAATTTTTCAAATTATAATAGAGAAGACAATCCCAAATGGGATGGAACTCATAATGATTTTCTATTTATTGCAATATAAAATATAGTATTATTTATTTTCGCATATACCAATGTAATGAAACATAATCACAAAGTTTATTATATTCATTCAAACTCGAAGCATTTGTCCAATTTAATTGTCTTATTATTATATTATTTTTATGATATATATTCACATAATTGAAGTATATTTCATATTCAGACGCACCACTAGCTGAAAAATCGTTAATATCTATATTATTTAAAAAATATTTTCCAAAATGGATTACTATTATTATGATAACTTTATACAAGTTTAAATAGTCTATTTACATATTCAGTTCTCATAATCATATGGTGTGAAATCCCAGAACAATTGATAAATGTTATATGCCAAAACATAGAACCTCCATAACAAATGATTATTGTGATTGTTATTATCCTATTGATAATACCGAATTATATGATATATAATTTGTGTAAATTATAATGATATATAATTTGTGTAAATTATAATGGAATTATTCGTTTTATCATACAATAATCACTATCCTTATATCCTGGTCTTTTACAAAAATCATATAAAAATCCTTTACTATCTTTAATAGGAATTTGTTTCCATAAATTTCTATCACAATTAAAATGTAAATTTAGAATACCTTGATCCATTCGTGTTGCTATGGGATATTTTTCATTTAATTTAAATAATATATTAACAGTATCATCTTCTATAATTTTAGTATCATATATAAACATTGTTCCTTGAAAATAATCTTTATTAAAATGTATCTCATAATTATTAATGAAATCATTCTTATCATTTAAATCATCAAATATTTCTGTATCAAATTGTCCTTTCAATGCCCAATTATTAGTATTACTATATGGATAAGCATCTGAATGAGCATAAATACAATTTGTCGGTTCACAAGAAGTTTTAAATCTTTCTAATGAATCATATATTATACAACCAGCATCCAAATAAAAAACTATATCCCATTTTTTGAAATATACATCAAACACTAAAAATTTATTGTACATAAATTCACGTTGTAAAACATATGAACGTTCTGGATGATTATATTGTTTATTCCATAATTCCATATTTTTAGTAAAACTATGATTTGGAACTTTTCTTAAAATTATATTATATTTATTAACATAATATTGTAGTTGAATATTAGTATATAAAGATTCAGATACCAATAAAACTATGTCATCTTTCCATTTACCATTTTCTCTAATATTATTTATACTTTCTAGAGCTCTATTTATATATGGTTCATTTGCTAATAAAACTATAACCCACTTCATATTATAATAATACAATATTGTAATATTGTATTTATATATTTTATTATATATATATTATAAAATATATAAATGAAAAAAATTATATAATAATATATGACTATTCCAAAAATTATACATCAATTATGGATTGGACCAAAACCTAGACCTTCAAAATTTATGACTACTTGGAAAGATAAACATCCTGATTATGAATATATAATGTGGAACGAAGAAGAATTAATTCGTCGAGGCTTACACTTGGAATGTATTTCAAGAATAAATGAAATAGAAGAAATTAATGGTAAAGCAGATATTATACGTTGGGAGATTTTATTTCATTATGGCGGACTATTTATAGATGCTGATTCTATTTGTATTGAACCATTTAACTATTTGATGGACCAAAATAAACCTTTTTGTGGTTATGAAAATGAAAATGTGAGGCAAGGATTAGTTGCCACAGGAACTATGGCATTTCCTAAAAATCATCCATTACCTAGAGGCGCAATTGATTATATTAAAGCAAATCAAGTTAGTAGAGCTAAAACAGGGAAAATGGCATGGCAAAATGTTGGTCCCGAATTATTAACAAAACTTCTTCAAACTAATTTGTTTTCAGATGTTATTATTTACCCTAGTTATTATTTTTTACCAAAACATGCTACTGGAATACAATATATGGGGCACTCTATTGTTTATGCTTATCAAGAATGGGGTTCAACAAAACAAAATTATGAAATTATGAATACTATTGAACTTGAAGATATTTATAAAGAACCTAAAACTTGGATTTCTGTTTTGGTAAGCAGTTATAATACAAATCATAAATATATTGTAGAATGTTTAGAATCCATAAAACAACAAAATGGACATTTTGGAATTGAATTAGTATGGATAAATGATGGTTCTAATGAATTAAGCACACGATTGTTAGAAAAAACGCTTGACGAATTTAAAGCCAAAATGCGATTTATTAAAATAATTTATAAAAAATGGACTACAAATATGGGTCTAGGTTATAGTTTAAATAAAGGCGTTGAAATGTGCTCACACGAAATTATTATTAGACATGATAGTGATGATATATGTTTATGCAATCGTTTTATTAAGCAAATAGAATTTATGAAAAATAATAAAGATTGTGTTATTGTAGGTTGTAATGCTAATTATTTAAAAGAAATTAATAATACTAAAATTATTGAGGGACAAACAAATCATCCTTATTTATTAACATGGGAAGACTATAAAAAATCACCTAGTCATTGGTTTATAAATCATCCGTGTGTATGCTTTAAAAAATCTGCTGTGTTAGCAGTAGGTAATTATAATGAGCATACACATTCACTTTATGAAGATTTTGAACTTTTTCTAAAACTACTAAAAAAATTTGGTAAGTTATACAATATTCAAGAAAATTTACTATATTACAGATTACATGATAAGCAACTTACTGCTAATAATAATTGTGCTAAACCAGAAGTACTAGATTTTAGAAATAATTTTATTAAAAATTTATTGCTGGATTGAAGTATTGCTTAAAAAAATTGATTTAAAAATATTTGTTATATAAATTAATAACCATTTTATATAACAAAATGATTCTAGAAATTTTTAAAAATTTATTTCAATATTTGTTGATTAAATTTTGTCCTGAACACTATGAATATAAAGTAATTGAAAGAGTTAATTCAACTGGTTCTTTTATTGAATATAGTGATATAGATTAATATAATATAATATACTATATTATATTATATTATATTTTTAAAAGTTATAAAATTTATATATTATGATGTAGTTATATTCTTCATATATATATTAACGTGTTGTTTGTCTAAAAACATATTAAAGATACATAATGCTATTAACCATAATAAAAAAGGCATATAATATTCTAATCCTATACCAAAAAAATTACCTATTAAATATCCAGAAATTATTAATATAGTCATAATTAAAAGCGAAAAACCAATATTATTCATTATATATTTAATATATAATGTTATTTATTTTGTTTAATAACTAATATACTTTTTTCTTTTATTGGTCTATTTTCTAATAAAAATTCACTTACATGAGAAGTATCTACTTCTGGATTATCTTTAAAATAATCGTCTAACATTTTTAATAAATATTCTTTATTAATAGGTGCTTTTACTTTATTTTTTTTATATAATAATTTTCCGTTATTTATATCAAATCTATCTATTTCATTATTTTCCATTACTTTTATTAAAGTATCTGATAATTGTTTTTTAGATGTTTTTAGTTCTTTTAATTGTTTTTGTAAACTTACTTCTTTTGAATTTATAGAAACCCATTCTTTAATTGTATTGATTAATAATTGTTTTTGGTCTCCCATATTATTAGATTATTTAATGTATTAATTAATTTTTACATTATTTTATTTTATATATTTAAATCTTTAAATATATAAAAATTTATAGATTTGAAAATTTATTAATCTTGATGTTGTATATTGTAGTAATAAATTATTAATCTGTTAATCAAATCTTCTTTTTTTCCACTTAATTTAATAGTATGTTGTTGAAGTTCTTTCTTTAATTCTTTAATAGTTTTTTTTTTATAAAGATTTAGTACATTTATACTTGTATTACTAAGTATTTCTTCTTCTTTTATATTATATTTTACATGATTATTACAAAAGATTCCGAACTTTGTTATACAAGCATTTTTTCCGCATAATTCAGAATTTTTCTCTATATATTGACATTCATTTAATTTTATTGATAAATCTGCTGGATGGTCTACACCCTTTATTGACTTAGTATTATAATATTTAAAATATGGCAACAAGTTTTTTGATATAGCTCTACAATATGGGCATTTTATTTCATTTAATTTTAATTTAGAATTATCTAATAATTTTTTTGTTTTTTGTTCTACAACTTCATAGTATAATTCCATATAGTTAAATTTATGGTTACATTCTAAAGTTATAGCATTAGACACTAATAGCTCATTGCTAATTAGACATTTTTCGCCATTTTCGCCATTTTCGCCATTTTCACTTAAATAATTCAAAAATATATCTTTAGTATTCATCTAAATAAATAATTTAGAATATTAAGATTATTTATTTATATTATGTATTTAAATTTAAATTATTTTATTACTAAATATTATTAAAATGTCACTTTCTAAAGAAAGCTGGGGTAATAATATTTGGTATTTATTTCATTCATTGGCACATAAACTTAAAGAAGACAAATTTGAATCTCAGAAAAACAACATTATTTTTATCATAAAAACTATATGTAATACACTACCTTGTCCTGATTGTAGTAAAGATGCTACTAATATACTAAATAAAATAGATTTTAATTCTATTAGAAATAAAAATGATTTAAAGATGTTTTTCTTTAATTTTCATAATGCTATTAATGCTAAATTAAATAAACCACAATTCAATTATGAAAATTTGGATAGTAAATATAGCAACGCTAATATTGATGTATTATATAATAATTTATATATTATATACGCTATAAATACGCGTATTCCACAATTGATGTCTTCTAATTTTCATAAAAATCTCTCTTTTCCAAAAATAAAAGATGCTTTAATTGCTTTAAGAAATGATTTACAATAAATAAAGTTATATACAAACTTTAAGTTATAGTTCCGTTATATGGTTTTCCATCTTTATAAACCTCACATTTAAAGTTTTGTTTTGTTGGTTTGCTACATTGAACATTATTACTTATTGGATCACTAAAATATACTAAATTGCTTTTTTTTGACATGTATAATATATTATAATACACAATAGCAAAAATAATACCTAATAATAATCCAAATACAATTCCCATAATATCTGAGCATTGTTGATTATATTCAACAGCAGCATTTATACTTGTAATTCCTATTAAAAACACTAGTAATGTATAATTATGTTGATTATTGTTTAACATAGGATAAATTAAATATGTTGATGAAAAAGATAATATAGAAGTGCTCATTGAAGGGGCATCAAATATATTACTATCTGAAGTCACAGTAAATGGACCTGGCATTATATTACAAAATGGCGAAGCATATTCACTTTGTTTATTTCTAATAACATTTTTTAATATATATACTATTGTTGAAAGTATAACTATTCCCATATTGAATATTAAACCTTTTTCTAAATTATTTTGCATAATTGAAAATAAAGTTATAAAAAATATTACTAATATTGGAGCAGTAAAAGAAATATATTGAAATAAGTTTGTTAAAGTCATAGGTACTGGTCCATTTAATTGTGGGTGTGGCATAGTAGTCAATTAGATTAATATAATATTTTATATTTTTTTATTTATGATAATACATATTAAAACATAATAATATGTTTGATTGCCTCTGTTATATTTTCTACTTCAATAAATAAATAATTACTTAAATCTTTATTATATTTTTCACAAAAATTCTCAAAGTCTTTTGCGTTAGTTTTTGGATAAAGAAAAGTGGATACACCTGCCCGCATTCCACCAATTATTTTCAAGTCTAAACCTCCTATTGCCGTTATTTTTCCTTGTAAACATATTTCACCTGTTATTGCTATATTATTTCTTATTTTTCTTTTAGTTAACAAACTATATAAAACTATTGCTATTGCTGCTCCAGCCGATGGTCCATCTTTAGGTGTTGCTCCCTCAGGAACATGAATATGTATTCCTTGTAATTTATTTTCTTCTAATTCTTTTGATACTTGTTTTAATTCATCATTACTTAATAAACTTAATGCCAATGTTTTTGCTACACTCATGCTTTCTTTCATAACTTCTCCTTGTAATCCTGTTAATTTTAAATCTAAAAATGTAGAACTATGAAAAAACTTACATTCAATTTGTAAAATACCACTATTACCATAAGCATTTGCCCACAAACCATTTATTATACCTATTTCTGAATTTGCGTTAATAGTTAAATGTCTTATTTTATGTCTAATTTTTAATATTTCTTCAATATATTCAATAGTTATTATATATGGTAATTCATGTAAAAATTTGCCTTTTAATAACTCTAAGTTAATTGAAGACACTATTTCAAATAATACTTCTTTCAATTTTCTAACACCTGATTCGTTTGTATAATGTTGTATTATAAATTTAATTTCATCATCTTCAAATATTAGTACATTATTTAATCTAAATTTTGTATATAATTCAGGCAACAAATAATCTTTTACTATTATTAATTTATCATCTAATGTTAACGTATCAAATTTAATTCTATGAATTCTGTCCAATAAAATTTTGTCAATTAGTTCTACATCATTATAAGAAAATATAAATAGTGCTTTAGATAAATCTAAATCTATGTTACTAAAATATTTATCTTGGAAATTAGTATTTTGAGTACTATCAACTAAGTGAGTTAATATTCCAATAATTTCCTTACCATGTTCTGTTTTACTAACTTTATCTAATTCATCTATAAATATAATAGGATTCATACATTTGTGTTCTATTAATATGTCAACTATTTTACCCCACGTTGAACCCACATAAGTATAATTATGGCCATCTAATATGCTTCCATTTGATGCTCCACCTAAAGCAATTAATGAAAAAGGTCTTGGATTATTATTTTTATCTTTTAAACAATTTGCTATTCCTTTTTTTGCTAAACTAGTCTTTCCTACACCAGGTAACCCCTCAAACCCAAAACAATAACCACTTGACTCACCATTTATCCATTGACCTAATATTCGTTCTATTTGTAGTTTTGCATTCTTATGACCATACACTGCGTTGTCTAATATACTATTAAATGTATTTATATATTCTACTATTGTATCATTTTTTCTAACTATTTCATTAACATTTTTTTCAATTGTTAATAAATAATTAAAATAGTCATTATTAATAACTTGTTTAAATAATAATATGAGTTCATGTAAATATTGTATAATTTGATATTCGCTAATTTTATCTTGTTTTAATGAATTAAAATTAATAGACTTTAAAAAATGTAGCATATTTTCTTTTGTTAATTTTATATTATTGTTTAATCCATATATAATATGTAAATTTTTAATAGATTTTACTAATTCTACATTTATTTTTTTCTTATTTTTTTCTACATAATTTATAATTAATGTTAATAATTCATTTATTATTAGTGGATTGTTATTTTTTATTTTTTTTATAGTATTTATATTTTTAATAGTATTATTATTATCAATAGCATTTATTTCATTTAATAGTGTACTAATATTTGTATTAGTATTATTGGTATTATTAGTAGTATTAGTAGTATTAGTAGTATTATTAGTATTATTAGTAGTATTATTAATAGTATTAGCAGTATTAGTAGTATTATTGGTTGTAATAATTATTTTGTTATTTTTTAATGGTTCTATTAAATTATTTATTGAGTTAGTGATTTCGTTTTTAATTTTTAATATATCTTCTTCTTTATAAATATTAAATGGTATTTTTAATAATCCTTCTAAGTATTGTCTTGCTTTAGAACCTGAATCTTCCGATTTTGATTTTAATTCTTTTAATTTTTGCATTGCTTTTTCTTTAACATTTACGTTTGCTTTCATTAAACATATTTGTTGTTCTAATGGAATTCTTGACGAATCATAATTTAATAGTTCATTACTATAATGTGCTGTTTTTTGTAATGCGTTTTTAAAATGTTTTTTACAACTCCAGTTTAAACTATTATAAATTTTCTTTTGCTCATTACTATCATTATTTAATTTATCATCTATTAATAAATCATACAACAAGTTGGCAATATATAAATTCTCTACTTTATTATCACATAGTAATAAATTTATTAACATAGTTCGTTGATTAAATAAATCACTTGTTATAAAATCTTGAACTAAACTTTCCAGTGCTTTTTGATTATATGAATTTACTTGAGTTATTGTAAAAATATATTTATTATAATATTCTTGATTGCTATAAATTAATAAATCTTTGAGTAATAAGTTATTCATAAAATTTGTCCAAATTTGATTATTAAATAATTCATTATTACATGCTCCTGTTTCATTAATAAAGTTCATTATATTGTTTTTTTTATTTATTATAAAATCATAATTACTATTTGTCAATAATATTTCATCACATATATTTTCTATGACTAATGTTTTTTTATTGTTATAATCATGAATTATAACTTTAATTCCATGAACTCTAATTATAAAATTGTTTGTACATTTTGCCATATCAAAGCATTCTAACGTATTGCTTTCTAGTATATTTTTATCGCTCAATATTTTGTTTTTGGATATTTCTTTATTAATTTTTAATATTTTAGTATTCCAATTTATAATTTTATAATTTAATGGATGTAAGTATTTTTCAAGTACTTTATATTTTAAAAATAATTCATGATCAAAATTTTTTATGGCAAAAGAATTGGACAAACATACATTTATTATGTTTTCAAAATTAAAACATCCATAATTTTTAATTAATGCTGATATATTATTATTAATATATTGTAGGTCATTAATAATATTATCATGATTTATTGTATTTATTAGATTTACTGTTTTCTCCAACGCTTCTTGTGCGTTAGTGTATTCATTAATTGTTATAATATTTAAACTATTATAATAATTTATACCTCTTATTATATCGTCTATTACTTTTCTAAAATAGTCTATTTTTTCTTCATATACACTCATTACTTATAATCAATATTATATATTTATATTATATAATGTCTATTATTTAATGTCAACATTATTTTATGTAAAATTGATATAATAACTTATTAATATTATACATTAATATTTACTATTATTGAATAATATGGGTATTCCATATTATTTCAGTTATTTAATTAAAAATCACTCCACTATTATATCTAAACTTGATGCCCTATGTAATATTGATAATTTATTTATAGATAGCAATTCTCTCATATATGATAGTCTTAACTTTGAAAAATTTGAAAATACATCTCAATTTGAGAATTATATTATTAAAAATGTGCTAATTAAAATAGAAGAAATTATAAATACTATTAATCCAACTGAAAATATTTATATTGCTTTTGATGGCGTTCCTCCTTTTGCGAAGATTAATCAACAAAAAAATAGACGCTATAAATCAGCATATTTAAATAAAATATTCAAAAAAAAAATAGTATGGGATACATGTGCTATTACCCCTGGAACACTTTTTATGACTAATTTAAATAATGCTGTTGCTAGTCATTTTAATAAAAAATTCTTTAATTCGCAAAATAAGCAAATCAATGTAATATTAAGTTTATCAAATGAAAACGGAGAAGGTGAGCATAAATTATTTAACTACATTAGAGATAGTACAAGTATTTCACAAAAAAACAATGTAATATATGGCATGGATGCTGATTTATTTATGTTATCATTAAATCATTTGAAATATACACAAAATATTTATTTATATAGAGAGACACCATTATTTATTAACCAACTAGATAAATCTCTCAACCCCAATCAAAAATATATAATTAATATTAATTATTTAGGAAACATTATTGTTAATGAGTTGACTGGTGAAGGTGTAAATGTTATAAAAACCTCTAATACTAACTATTATAATAAAATAGAAGATTACATTTTTATATGTTTCTTATTAGGAAATGACTTTTTACCGCATTTTCCAGCATTAAATATTAGGTTGAATGGATTTACTATTTTATTAGAACTATATAAAAAATTATTTAAAGCCAATGAATTTTTAATAGTTAATAATTCAATTAATTGGAATAGTTTTAAAAAATATATTAAAAATATTGCCGAACATGAAGAAACTTTTATTAAAGAGATTTATAATGTTAGAGAGAAGCAGTCTAAAAAGTTTTATCCCGAAACAAATAGTGAAGAAATAGAATTTAAATATTCTTGTATTCCATCTTGGGAGAGAAATATTGAGAACTTTATTAATCCTTTTGAAGAAGACTGGCAACATAGATATTATTATAGTTTATGTGCTATTGACTCTAGAAAAAATGATTATTCTAAAAATTTGGAGTCATTATGTACAAACTACTTAGAAACTCTTCAATGGGTTTATTATTATTATTCTTCACCATGTAAAAACTGGACCTTATATTTCAAATACAATTATCCGCCTTTATTATGTGATTTATATGCCTACATTCCATATTTTAATAGCGAATTTACTATGATTGAAAATTACAATATTTTAAATGATAAATTATTATTGTGCTATATATTACCATATAATAGTTTAAATTTATTACCTGACAAAATACATAATTATTTATTAAAAGAATATAAAGAACATTATGAAACAAACTATGAAATTATTTATGCTTTTTGCAAATATTTCTATGAAGGGCACATTCATTTTCCTAAAATAAACATTGAAGAATTTAATGAAAAACTATTAAAATTATTATAGTTGTTGTAATAATAATAGTATATTCATAATAGTATATTCATAATAGTATATTCATAATAGTATATTCATAATAGTATATTCATAATAGTATATAATTTATAATTTGTATATTAATAAATTATAAATTATAAGGCATACTTTATGAGGCATACTTTATGAGGCATACTTTATACACTTATCAAAAAACTGGATTAGTCCTTTTTTATCTGATCCTAAATGAAATTCGTCAGGAATAAACCAATGTTCTTTTACTCCACCTTTATATGCTAAAAGTGCCGGAATTCCATTTACCATCTTCATTTTTTTTAATTTCATGTACAATTCAATAGATTCATCAATATTTATTTCATAATATTGAATGGAAGTCGGTTTTGTCTTTTCAAATTGAATGCACATGTCTTTAATAAGTTTACATGGTCCACACCAGTCGGCAGTAAATTTTATAATAATCATATCTTTTTCGCCTAATGCTTCGCATTTTAATTTTAAAATATTCTCGCTAAGTAGCTCACCCATTATAACTTATAATAATAAATTTATTTTATATATTTTTAATTATACTTTATTTTTATATTTTTTTTAAAGAATGTAAATTTTATATTTTTTTTTAAATCTTGTATTTTGGGTGGACTTGGACGTACTTAAAGGTTTAATACCACTTTGTATTCAAAATTTTGTATTATAGAAAAAAATAACATATACTTTAAAAATTATAAAAAAGTTAAAAAATTGGAAAAATAAATTTCAAAATTTTTTTGAAAAATGGACATTTTTTTATGTCCAATTTTTGATTTTTAAAAGCTTTTATAAAAAAAGTTGAAAAAACACATATTTTCAAGTTTATAAAGCATAAGCGTTTCATAAATAACTTTTTTGCTAAAAAAACTCCTTACCATAAATTTTTTACAATAAAAAAAAAAGGATTTAGGAGTTTTTTTGTTGTATATTTATACAACAAATGACAACCGAAAAAGCGCAAAAAAGCGCAACTTTATTTGTATGTGAAAAATGTCAATACACCACGAGCAAGAAATCTGATTATAACAGACATATTTTGACACCTAAACATAAAAATACAACATTTATACAACATTATACAACAAAAAGCGCAAAAATAAATAGCATCGTGTCATTTTTTTCTTGTGATTGTGGAAAATCGTATCCATATAGGAGTTCGTTACATAATCACAAGAAAAAATGTGATTTTAAAAATGAAAAAAGCGCAAAAAAGCGCACAGATGAAATTACGTGTCAAAGTTCTAGTAATGAGGTTACATTAACAAACGATTTAATTATGAAATTACTGAACGACAATAAAGAAATGAGAGAGATTATTGTTAAGCAACAAGACCATATGATGAAGCAACAAAATCAAATTAGTGAATTAATACCTAAAGTAGGAAATAACAATAATAATAATATACAAAATAATAAATTTAATATTCAAGTATTTTTGAATGAACGATGCAAAGATGCTATAAATATGAGTGATTTTATAAAGTCAATACAAGTAAGTTTACAACAATTAGATTATACCAAGCAAAATGGACTAGTAAATGGACTAAGCAATGTAATAATTGAAAACATGAATAAATTGGGATTGTATCAACGACCTATTCATTGTACAGATATAAAACGCGAATCATTATATATAAAAGATGACGATAATTGGGAAAAAGATGTGAATAAAGAAAAAATTAAGAAAGCAATAAAAGATGTATCAACAAAGCAATTTTGTGCTTTAAGTAAATGGACAAAAGAAAATCCTGATTTTCAAAATAATGAATCTAAGCAAAATTATTATACACACACATTAGTAGCAATAGCAAATAACAAAGAACAAAATGAGGAAAAAATAATAAAGAAACTTTGCACGAGCAGTTATATTAAAGAAGAGGATTAATAAATATTATATTATTTTCTTCTTCTTTTTGTAATTTTTTGCCGTCTTCTTTTTGTTTTCGTTTTTGTTTTCCTAATGCGTCGCTTAGATAATTTACCAGCTTTGTCCCAGTCTCCTAACATAGAACCCATATGTTTTTTTACTTCTTGTTTTGTAACAGGTTCGACGGCTTTTTTCGTTTGCTCATTTATCAAGGCATCATTTATGTCCTTTGACCACTCTCCTATCATTTGTTGTCTATGTAATATATCTAAATTTGCTATAGCTTCTGCCCTCTCGTGAGCAGCATCCGCTGCGTTCGTCAAGGTTTCCGCATTCTCCGACTCCTCCATTTCCGGCAACTCAAATGCCATATCCGCCGCCTCCGCCGCCGCCCTCGCCCTCGCTACCCCCTCCATCGCCACCGCCAACTTTACCACCGCCCTGTCCGACGCCTCCGGCGCCACCGTCCGAGGCGCCTTTCCCCTCCATTCTCTCCTCGCTGCTGCCAATGCCTCTCTTGCTGTATGATTTATCTCCTGTGCGTGGTCAAGCAATTCTTGTGGTGTTAAATCATATAATTGCCGTGAACTCATTTATATATTATAATAATATATAATATTTGTAATGAATTAATAGTATAAACATTATAAATACTATATTTATAATATTAATAAAATAACATGGATTTAGACATTACTAATTATGACTATGAAGATATATTAAAACTATTTAACATAAGCAAACAATTTAACGAAGAAGACTTAAAGAATGCTAAAAAAAAGGTTCTAGCAAGTCATCCCGATAAGTCAGGACTAGACAAAAGTTATTTTCTATTTTTCTCAAGTGCCTATAAAATTTTGTTTAATATTTATAATTTTAGAGAAAAACACAGTTCACTAAGAAATTTAAATAACTATAATGAAAATTACGATGTACATAAAGATGAAGTAAATGAAGAGTTAATACATAAAATAATGACAACAAAATCCACACAAGAATTCAATAAATGGTTTAACGAGCAATTTGATACTATGAAAATTAGTAATGACTATAATAAAAATGGTTATGGTGATTGGCTTAATGCCAATAATACTGAAGAAATAGTAAAATGTAATGATATAAATTCAATACACAAAATAATGGAAGAAAAAAAGAAAGTTCTAAGAAGCCATAATTTAATAAAAAAGAAAGACATATGTGAATTTAACAATAGTAACTATTGCGATTTAATAAATTCAAAACCCGAAGATTATAGTTCGGGATTATTTAGTAAATTTCAATATGAGGATTTAAAGAAGGCACATGAAGAAAGTATAATTCCAGTGACAAATGAAGATAATACAAATAATTATAGCTCGTATGATGATATAAAATTCAAAAGAACGCAACAATCTATTGCTCCAATGAAAACAGATGAAGCAAACAAATATTTAAATAAATCAAAAGAAGATGAAAATGCCTTATCATCTATGAGAGCATACAATCTATTTAAACAAGATGAAATTAATAAGAAGAAGAATGAAAAATTTTGGAACAATTTAAAGCAATTGTTATAATAAAATCAGTAAAATTTCTTACATTAAAAATTTCTTACATTAAAAATTTATTACATTTATATTAAATTTTTAATATATAAAAGTATATATAATATGAATATTAAAAAAATAAATTTCTTCAACTTATTTGTTAGTATATTATTTTTAATTGCTATAGGATATATATACAAAAAATTTAAAATAAATATAGATAGTAATATACAACAAGAAGAGTTAAATGTAATAAAGAAATATTTATTAAATGATGATATTGATAATACTATTGATAAACTAAGTGCTGTAAAAAAACCTATAATATGGTTACATATTGATTATGTAAAAAATAGCAGGCATTGGGAATCTTTTGGTTCTAGAAATAGCAATGAATTAAACCAAGATTATTTGTATTTAACAATAAAATCAATTATAAATAAATGCTCTAATTATTTTCATATTATTATAATTGATGATAATTCATTTCATAAATTATTAGAAAATAATAGCATAGACTTAAACAAAGTTTCTGATCCTATTAAGTCAAATTTGAGAACATTAAACATAATGAAATTATTATATGCTTATGGTGGTTTATATATTGAAAATTCATTTATATTATTTAAATCATTAGATAAAATATACGAAAATGTTCTCTCAAATAATAAAATGGTAACTGCGGAATTTAAAAATACATCTTCCAATTCCCACATTATGCATTTTATGCCTTCTACTAAATTTATAGGATGTGTAAAAGAGTGCAAAAAAATGAAAGAGTTTATTAATCATTTAGAAATTTTGTATGGTTCTAATTATTCAAATGACATAAATATTCAAGATTTAGTAAATAAATGGTTACTAATAAAGAGTCAAAATGATGAAATAGATTTAATAGATGGTCAATACATAGGTACTAAAAATATAAATAACAAATTAATCAATTTAGAAGATATTATGAGTTCAACTTTCTTAGAACTAAATGCGAAATGTTATGGTTTATATGTTCCAAGTGATGAACTATTAAAAAGAAATAACTTTAACTGGTTTTGTAAGTTGAATTCAAAAGAAGTATTAGAAGCAAGCACAAATTTATCAAAATATTTGTTACTAACAAATTAATAAAATATCAAACTAACAAACCATATTCCACCTTATAATGCTTTTTCCAAAAGTTTTTTTGATTCTTGAGAAATAGTAGGTGGAAATGTTATATTAAATTTAATAATAAGATTACCAACAAAACTATCCCTAATAAATCCCATATTAGGAATCAACTTTTCATAATTAAAGTGAATTACTTCCGAACATGTAATTTTAAAATTCTTATTATTAATATGATTTAAATTAAAACTAAATCCTAACAATGCTTCTTTTAGAGTAATTGTTTTAATAAAAACAATATCTAGTCCAATTCTCTCAAATATTTCATGAGTTAACAAACAAATTATTATTTTAATATTACTATGACTAATTAAACCATTAGAAATGTAAACATTACCTTTATTGGGTATTGTAATTATTTCATTAGCATCAATACCTTTTGGAATTGGAATATATAGTGTTTCTTTTTCATGCCCAATAACATTATTTACAATTATTTTTCTATTTATCACAATTGGTTTATTACATCCATTATATGCTTCATTAAAACCAAGACTTAAATTTATAATAATATCTTCAGAATTATTAACATTAAAATAAGAATAGTTTAATATTGTATTATTAACATCAATATTATTAGCATTATTAGTATTATTATTATTATTAGTATTAGCATTATTAGTATTATTAGTATTATTAATATTAGCATTATTATTAGCATTTACTAATTCATTGTTATTAAACTTATTAACGTCATTATGTAAATCGTTAGTATTATATTTATCAAGTAATTTACTATATGCTTCATTGATTTTATTAAATTGTTCAGAATCGCAATTCAAATTTTTATCCGGATGAAACTTTATAGATAATTGTCTATATGCTTTTTTTATATCATTAATATTTGCGTTTTTTGATAAATTAAGCACACTATAATAGTTATCATAATTCATATTATAATTTATTATAATAATTTATTACTTAAATTATAACATATTAACTTATAACATATTAACTTATAACAACTTAAATTATTATAGCTATAATACTATAATAATTTATAGTATTAAATATGAATAATTTATTAATACACAAATATAAACCCCAAACTATAGATGAGTTATTATTAAGCAATAACAATAAATATTTATTAACTAAGTATTTGGAAAATAGTTATTTTAATCTAATTTTGGAAGGTGAAACTGGATGCGGGAAATCAAGTTTAATTAATATTATAATAAAACATTATTATAATAATAATAATAATTTAATAAATAATTATGTATGTTATATTAGTTTGCTAAGAGATCAGGGTATTAATTTTTATAAAAATGAAGTAAAAATATTTATAAATAATTGTATAAATAATAGTTATAAAAAAATAATTGTAATTGAAGATGTTGAAATGTTTTCAGATGTAATACAATTATACTTTTATGAATTGGTTAAAAATTATAAAAATACTATATATTTTATATTGTCTACTTCAAGTGTACTAAAAATAAACAACAATTTTTCTTACTTATTAGACGTAATAAAATTTGAACCAATAAATTATGATTATTTATTAAATATATTAAATACTATTATTAGTAGCGAAAATATAAATATTGATAATAATATAAAAAATTATATTATTAATTTATCAAATAACTCAATAAATAATCTAATAAATAATATTGAAAAAATAAAATTATTATATAATAACTTTGAATCATTAAATGATGTTAAAGAATTAGACATCGAATCAAATATAATTATAAGTTATTATGATGAATTAATAAATCATTGTATAAATAAAGATAAAAAAGAAGCAGTAAGTTTTATATTAAATTTAATACATAAAGGACATTCAATAATTGATATTTTAGAAAATTTCTTATTTTACATTAAAAATAACAATATAAATATTACAGAACAAAAGAAATATTTAATAATCAAGTACATAATAAATTACATAAATAATCATTTTACTATTGAAGAAGATAACATTGAAATAATTTTTTTTGTAAATCACCTTTATAATATAATAACAAAAAATTAAAGATTAAAGAATTAATATACCTTTTTGTTATTGTTTATTCTTAATGTTTTATATTAAAACGTTATATATAATGACTAATGCGTTTATAAATGATATATGTTCAAATTCTATAAAAGACTATATGTATAATTATTTAGATAATTATTGTATAAAAGATGGTGATTATTTATATATAAATAAAGAAATATATAAAAAATATGAAATAAATAATAAAGTAGAAGAATTTATAAATTATATAGAACAATTTTATAAAACTTCTAAAAAATACTTTACACAACGTGAAATAAATTATAACAATTTTATATGTATATTGCGACATATTTGTAAGTTATTAAAAATAAATTATTATAAAAAAATTATTTACAATAATAATTCATACTATATAGTATATTATATAGAAAACAGAGAAAATAACATTTTATGAACTAATTCTTCGTGTTTCAATTCGTGTAGAAGTTAGATAAATAGAATTTTCAGTACATATAATATATACATCGTCCATTTTATATATTTTAACTATTGGACTTGTATATTCTTCTTCATTTTTAACTAAGAGCTTTTCTTTATTTTCTTTAACACCTATTAACACTTTTTTTTCAAGCGAATCTGTCCAATAATCTAACATAATAGGTTTATCTTCTGTGATTGAAATTTTAGCTATTTGATTCCATATACTAGAAGGAGGCAATACTAATTTATCATTATCACTACTCATTTTATATAAATGTATTTGTAAAAAACTTTAAATTGTTTTTTTGGTATTATATATTATTTGATTTTTATTATATAATAGTGAAATATATTATATAATAGTGAAATATATTATATAATAGTGAAATATATTATATAATAGTGAAATATATAATGGAATATATAGAAAATTATAACGAATTTTATAAACTATTAAAAAATTATACAAATGTTTTCTATAAGAATTTACTAATAAATTATTCAAACAATTATGATTACTTAGAAATGCTATATGTAAAAGGTTTACTTTTATTGAAAAATATTTATATATTGCTACATTTTTATTGTGAAACTATTAATGAAGTAATAGTTATAGTAGAAAAGGCATATATATATTATATTGAATTTTTAATTCAAATAAATTTAAATTCGATGAATTTGGAACTAACATTTAGAGATGCTGTGCTATTTACTTATAAAAGAACACTATTATCTTATACAAAACAAAGTAGTAATAACATAATAAAAGAAAAAATAAATAAAGAACTAGATACATGTTTAAATATTTTATGTAATATTTTTTATTTAAACAATAACATAAATTTTATAGACCATACTAAAGAACAAATTACTAATGATGTAAATACTATTAATTCATTTGTAATAAAAAAACTAAATACTATTGAGCAGTTAGAAAATAAATTAAAAAAATATATAATAAATAACATTAATTTATCACAATTTAATACAATACTATTACGATTAAGAGATAGTGTTGAAAAAAAATTTAAAGATTATTCAAACAATAAAATTAACAATAAATTACACTATTTGTTAGACAATTACAAAATCAATGAATCAAATATTACTAATGATGAGTTGTTATTAGATTAATTAATAATTACTTTACAATTACTTAATAATTATTCAATATATACAAATTTTTTTTTCATTTTTTTATTATGAAGTTCTTTAAGTTTGGAACCTTCATTAAATATACTTTCATATTCACATGATAATATATTTTTAATATATTCATATACAATATTTAACGTGTCTTCATTACATTTTCCAACTATTAAAATACTTCCAGTTCTAAATATCATGTAAGAAATTTTTGTAGCATTATTATCACAATAATAAATACATCTTATTCCAGGATAAGAACAAGGGTCATATATAGCATTAATATTATATTTATTTCTTAATATGGAGTATAAAATCTCTCTATTAATATAAAATCCGCAATTAAAATTAGAGTTTATTAAAACATCCTCAGTGTCTTTATAATTACATGTAATATTTGGATCAACATGTTTATTTAATATTAACAAAAGGTTATTAATAATAATATTTAATTGTTCATCATTTTGAATACCGGGAATTTCAATTTTGCCAGTATTGAAAATTTTAATATGCATTTCTTTAAAAGTATTAGCAATATTAATTCTTAATGATAATACAAAACAATTATAAAAGGCACTTTTTTCCTTATTTCGCGCATATAATAAATCTTTTTTACATAGTCCAATGCTAATTTTTCTTACATGTTTAAAACGATTATTACTATCAATATGAGTAATAATTTTATTATGAATATTATTAATATTATTTAATTTAAGCAACATTTTATCATAGTCTTCTTTAACATCAAAAGACAATTTAATTTGTTTTTTAACAATACCTATTTTTTGCTCATTATAATCTGTTATTGGTAAAATCCAAAAAGTTTCAAAAATATCAATGCTTGTGCTTAAAAATAAAATTTTTGTTTTTGTTGATATATAAATAGTAGAGCAATTTTTCTGGAAATTTTTGACAGGAATAACTTTTTGTAAGCTATTAGTAGTTTCATTTATACTAGTTAAAGCACTAGTGCTATTATTAGCATTAATAATAGTTAAAGTACTACTACTATTATTAGTAGTACTAATTAAATCACTGCTACTATTAGCATTATTATTAGTATTAATAGTAGTATTAGTACTATTATTTTCTAGAAAATGTAACCACTCATTTTCTATAGCAACATTCATAGTTATAATAGTTTAATAGTTAATTTAATTAATAATAATTTCAATTATTATTTTAAATATTTTTCATACATTTAATTTTTCATAATATTATATAAATTATATAATATTACATTTTTATCACTCAGTTTGTTATAATTATGAACAAAAAATTCCAAGCAATTTATTTTAGTATCAATAATGCTACATATATTATTTTTTAATATGTTATAAATATACATTTTTATAAATTCGTTATAATTAAATTTATATTTTTTTTCGAGTTTTATAAAATTTGTTTTAAAAATCTCATAAGTGTCTTTCAAATTTATAGCATATAATTTTTCATACACATCAGCATCTATAAAATAGATAATATTATTATTATTTAATTGTAAAAAATTTACCATTGCTCGTATATCATTTTTAAATAAATTTATAATATGATATAAATAATCACTTGACACATTTAATTTTTCAGCACTACAAATATTTCCCAAGAAACTATGTATTTCTTCAAATGGAATATTATTAAATTTTAATTTACAAAAATAACTTTGAAGATTATTATCTATTTTTGTAATATAATTACATATTAAACAATATCTTACATTATAATTACTATAATATTCTATTAAATATTTTAAAGCTAGTTGTGCTGATTTTGTCATATAGTCAACTTCATCTAAAATAATAAACTTAGGACCTTCAAAAAAAAGATTATCACTCACAACAAACGTATATAAATTGTTTCTAATTATTTCAATTCCTCTTTCATGTGAAGCATTCAAATGAACTATTTGTTTTTTATTATCGCTATAATATTTGTTTAAATAAGTATTTATTAAATTTATAACTGTTGTTGTTTTGCCAGTTCCAGGAGGACCATATAAAAGCAAATTTGGAAAATAATTTTTTTCAATAATATTATTTATCAATAGTTTATTATAATTACTAAGTATTATTTTTTCTAAATTATTTGGACGATATTTTTCATTCCAATTAATAGTGCTAGTCATATTTAATTAATAAAATTCTAATATTAAGTATTAATAATTTATATTGTTTATATAATAAATTAAAACAATATAAATTATAAGTAATTTATTTAAAATATTATGGTTCCTAAAAAAAAGGGAAGAAAACCGAAGTCTTACTACGAAAACTTGAAACTTTTAGAATTATCAAATAATTTATTAGACATTTCAAATAGTAATTTTAATATTGTAACAAATAATGTTACAGACACTAATATAATAAATACTATAGCAAATACCATAGTAAATAGTACAAATAATATAATAGTCACAGACATATGTAAAAATATTATACATAAAAAAAGAGGTAGAAAACCTAAAGGAGGCAAAATTATAGAGCAAAAAAAGATAATAATTGAATTGATTCAAAAACCAAATATAATTTTACATCTAAATTGTAAATTACGAGATATAATTATTGGAGAACTAAATTACTCACCAATAGTTCATAATATTAAAGACTTTGATAATACTACTATAAATTATGACTATATAAAAAGTAATAGCAACACTTCAAATGATGAACATATTTCAAATAATGAAGACAATTTAAATAATGAACACATTTCAAACACGGACTATGCTTCAATTAATGAGCATAATTCAAATAATGAATACACTTCAATTAATGAGCATAGTTCAAATAGTGAACATAACATTTTTGAAAAAAAAATTAATAATAATGAGAAACTTTTATATAATAAAATAATATCAAAAAAAATAGAAGATTTATCAAAACAATTGAAAACTAATAATGTTAATAAAAAAGGGGCTTGTTTTTGGTGTACATATTGCTTTGATAATGATTCAATAATGATTCCTAAATATGAAATGAAAAATACTTATTATTGTTATGGTAATTTTTGTAGTCCAGAATGTGCTTCTTCGTATTTGATGAATGAAAATATAGAATCATCACAAAAATTTGAGAGATATTATATGTTAAACAATATATATAGTAAAATTTATAATTATGAAAAAAATATTAAACTAGCACCATCTCCTTATTATACATTAGATAAATTTTACGGAAATTTAAATATTCAAGAATACAGAAAATTATTAAAACATGAACGATTATTATTAATAGTTGAAAAACCCTTATCTAAATTATTGCCTGAGTTATATGATGAAAATGAAGATTATATATTAAATAACAAATCTTTAAATAATAAATCATATAAAATAAATGTAAAATAAATGTATAACAATAATTTATAAATATTTTACAAAAATTGATTTAAAATATTTATAAAACTTATTTAAAATATAAACCACCTAACTTTATAATATGGATAGTGACTTAGTTCAACTGATTAATAAATTGTCTTCTGATCTTACAAATTCATTAAGAACTAATTTAACTATTTTTGTAGAAAAAAATAAGGCAAATAATGAATTGCTACAAAATCTTAAATTTTTATTATTTAAATTACCCGAATATGTAGAATTAAATACTAAATATAATAAACTTGTAGATGACTATGAAGAATTAACAAAAAAATATAACTTACTAAAAGAAAACAAGGACAATATTACTATTAGTGTAAATGAGGTTAAAGTTATTAAAAATACGGCACATGAAGTAAAAATGGTAGAACTTACTAAGTTTTCAAATAATATTATTAAAAAATTGACCGATTCAACAAAGGAAGAACAACAACTGAACCTAGTAAAAGAGAAAGAAGAATTAAGCAAAGAAGAAGAAGAACAAGAACAAGAAGAGGAAGAGGAAGAACAAGAAGAGGAAGAGGAAGAGGAAGAGGAAGAGGAAGAGGAAGAGGAAGAAGAGGTAGAAGAGGAAGAGGAAGAAGAGGAAGAGGAAGAGGAAGAGGAAGAAGAGGAAGAAGAGTTAAGCAAAGCAAAAAAGGAGGAAGATGAAGAAGAGGAAGAAGAGGAAGAAGAGGAAGAAGAGTTAAGCAAAGCAAAAAAGGAGGAAGATGAAGATGAAGATGAAGAAGAGGAAGAAGAGGAAGATGAAGAATTAAGCAAAGCAAAAAAAGATGAATTAAGCAAAGCAAAAAAAGATGAATTAAGCAAAGCAGAACAAGAACAAGATGAAGATGAAGAACAAGATGAAGATGAAGAAGAACTGGTTTCAATTACTATTAAAGGAAAAACATACTACAAAAATGAATTAAACAATGCTATATATGAATGTTTACCAGATGAAGAAGTTGGAAAATGTCTTGGAAAATTAGTCAATGGAAAAATTAGCTAATTAAAAGATTCATCAAAAATAAGTTCATCATTATCTTCAATTATTTTACATGAATTATTTATTTTATAATTATTATATTGTTCAATTAGTTTCATAAATCTACTATAAACTAATTTGGCATAAAATTCGTTGCTATTATTAAATGTATAAATATGTAGCAATAATGTTTTTTTATTAGTACAATATAATTGAGTATTATTAAATATAAAATTAAAGTTATTATATTCGCTACTATATTTGGTTAAAATTTTAGTAAAAATTATATTTTCTTGACCTACATTTTTTAGTATGTTATTTTGTGATAATATAAAATTATTATAAAATATTTTAATAATATATGTAATGTCATTTAATTGCCATATTTGATACAAAAAAATATTTTTGTCTATACAATCACAAAAAATAAAATTATCTAAAATTTTTTTATATATTTTTAATTCATTACGAGTTAAATTAGTATTAAATAATTTTATAATATTTTCATGTAGTAATAAACTTAAACTTGTTCTATCTGAATAATTAATAATATCTAAATTTTGCAAATTATATTTATAATGTAATAAATTTTTAGTTAATACTTTAATATTATTGTTGTTATTATTGTTGTTATTATTGTTGTTATTATTGTTGTTATTATTGTTGTTATTGTTATTATTGTTGTTATTGTTATTATTATTATTATTGTTAAATTTTAATTCAATAAGATCATTATTATAAAAATAGTCTATGTTTATAAATTTATAAAATTTATAATCTAAATAATTTATTATATTGTCAATAATTAATATATTATTTTCTAAATCCAATATTTTAGGGTATAATTTATATATAATATTTTTTAATTGTAAACATGAAGGGGGATTTATTTTTAAACAACAAGATAATTTTGATAATTCTGTAAATTTCTTTTCTTCTTGTAAGGTATTTATAAATATGAAAGGTATAAACTTATGAATTTTATTTTTCTTCAATAATTTTACTAAGTTATTAAAATAACTTTTATCGTTATATAAATAATAATTTATATTATCCATTATTATGGCTGTTTTTTGAATATTATTAAAAAACATAGAATATACATCCTTATTATCGGTTATATTTATTAATTCTTCCAAACTTAATTGATTATTATTACAATCAATATAATTGACATTATATTTTAATGAAGCTAATATATTTTTTATAATAGTAGTTTTTCCTATTCCTGTTTCACCATAAACATATAAATATTTTGACGAATTATATTTTTCTAAATTATTAATATATTTTACAACATTATTAGCAATATAACGTATATCATCAGAATTATAATAATTTAATATGTCCATCTAATATTTTTATTAGCATTATTTTTATGTGATTTTTTTATTAAATGACTTAAATTATATTTATTTATAATATTAATAATTTCATTTTTATTATTACAATAATAATAAAAAAAATCTACTAGATTATAAAAAATAAGATTTTTATATACAAATTTTTTGTAATAATATTTATCTTTATTATTATTGTTAGTGTTTTTATTATTAGTAATGTAAAGAGTTAATATATTTTTGCTTATATATAACAAATCATTAGTTAATATATAATAATAATAACTATAATTATTAAAATTATTACTAAAACCAATAGAACCACTTAATTTATAATTATGAATAGCATTAAGACGATAACTATAATATTTATTAAAATAATATTTATTCAATAAATACTTGTAATCGGGGGATATATGTGTCCATATTAAATTTAATATATCATTTATTATTAAATTTAATAATAGTGTATTCATTTTATAATTATAAAATATTAAATATTCATTTTAATTAGTATAATTAATTAAGACCACAATCTTAAATAACCACTCGCATCGCAATAAATTTCATATCTATTTAAATTTAAATTGCCTGAAATTGTTTGACCAGTAATATTTATATTTGATATTTCAGTAATATAAAGTTTTGGTGTAGCAATAGCATTTCTACTACTAGTTTTATTAGTAGTATTATTTATTATAGTAATACTATATGATGGGTCAATAGTATTAATACCTATTCTATTATTTGAGGTATCAATACATATTAAATTACTGCTATCAATAGTACTGCTTGAACTGTTAAAATCAATAGAAGAAAATGTTCCTATTAATGTGTTAAGTGAACTACTCATAATTTTAATATATAATCATACTATTTTTTATATTGTAAAAAATTTAAAATATAATATTGTAAAGGTAATTATTTATTAGAGAATTAAATTATAAATTATAAATTTATATTTCAAAAACAATTATATTATCAACAATTAATATTATCTATTTACTTCGACTGTAAAAGAAATAGTTATAGGAGCAAAAGGATTATTATTATTAGGTGTTATCTGAGCACCATCAGAAAAATTAGGATTAGCATTAAAACTACCACCATCTATAGAAATATTACCTGTAACATATGTGTCTCCTTGCGCTTCTATAGTTATAATTATTTTCGAAGAACTATTTACAAGTCTTGATGCTTGTGCTAGAGATCTTGAAGGATTACCAGCTCCTAATGTCTCATAATAATAAATATATATGATAGGGTTTGTGTTCATTACAAATACATTAACTGTAACATTACCACCCCGAAAGATACCCTCAGTAATCGCAAAATTAAAATTACCATACCAACCAGTCGCAGATGGCGCTGGGGTGGGCGCTTCTGCTATACTTCTTAATATCAATGTACCATTATTTATATAATTATTATCAGCAGTAAAATAAAATTTATTATTATTAGGATCTGTGCGAAATGTTCCACCTGAAATACTAAATTCTATATCTGGTATACTAACATTATCTTTAAAATATTCTACATTATATTCATAATAAGGTCTTAATAATCTGGCATTAGAGTATTCCCCAATGGTATAATTAATAGATTGTAGTGCATTAGTAAATCTTCCTGTAGTAATAGGAATATTATTATTATCTTCTAGCTCATAATCATATGTATAATCAATATTAATTTCATTTTTAAATGTAATAGTTCCATAAAATCCTTCTAGTTCTCCTATTTCATCTGGTCCTTGTATTCCTTGTAATCCTTGTAGTCCTTGTATTCCTTGTATTCCTTGTAGCCCTTGCAGCCCTTGTGTTCCTTGTATTCCTTGAAAACCTTGTGTTCCTTGTGTCCCTTGTATTCCTTGTATTCCTTGTATTCCTTGTGTTCCTTGTAGCCCTTGTAGCCCTTGTAGCCCTTGTGGTCCTTGTGTTCCTTGTAGTCCTTGTGTTCCTTGTGTTCCTTGTGTTCCTTGTGTTCCTTGTGTTCCTTGTGTTCCTTGTGTTCCTTGTATTCCTTGTATTCCTTGAAAACCGTGTGCTCCTTGTGTTCCTTGTGATCCATTATTTCCATTGTCTCCTTGTGTTCCTTGTGTTCCTTGTAGCCCATGTATCCCTTGTAGCCCTTGTGTTCCTTGTATTCCTTGTAGCCCTTGTAGCCCTTGTAGCCCTTGTAGCCCCTGTGTTCCTTGTGTTCCTTGTGTTCCTTGTGTTCCTTGTAGTCCTTGTAGCCCTTGTGTTCCTTGTAACCCTTGTGGCCCTTGTAGCCCTTGTAGTCCTTCTGTTCCTTGTGGTCCTTGTGTTCCTTGTAGTCCTTCTGTTCCTTGTAGCCCTTGTAGCCCTTGTAGCCCTTGTGTTCCTTGTAGCCCTTGTAGCCCTTGTGTTCCTTGTAGCCCCTGTAGCCCTTGTATTCCTTGTAGCCCTTGTGTTCCTTGCGGTCCTTGTATTCCTTGTGTTCCTTGCGGTCCTTGTATTCCTTGTATTCCTTGTAGCCCTTGTGGTCCTTGTGATCCTTCTGTTCCTTGTGACCCCGCTGTTCCTTGTATTCCTTGTCTACCTTGTATTCCTTGTAGCCCTTGTAGCCCTTGTAATCCTTGTGGTCCTTGTGTTCCTTGTGTTCCTTGTGTTCCTTGTGTTCCTTGTGTTCCTTGTGTTCCTTGTGTTCCTTGTGTTCCTTGTGTTCCTTGTGTTCCTTGTGTTCCTTGTGTTCCTTGTAGTCCTTGTAGCCCTTGTAGCCCTTGTAGCCCTTGTACACTTTGTAGCCCTTGTATCCCTTGTAGCCCTTGTATCCCTTGTAGCCCTTGTACTCCTTGTATTGTTATTCCTTGTAGTCCTTGTATTCCTTGTAGCCCTTGTGCTCCTGTTATAGGCCAATTATTTCCATTTACTCTAACAATACCACATATATCACGTATGTAAGCAGTGCGCAATAAATTAGTATTATTGCCTAAATCAGATTGATTATTATTTAAAGGTACTAAGTTTCCACTAATAGTTATATTTTTATTAACATTTATATTTCCACTAATACTCATATTTCCACTAATGCTCATATTACTTATATCTAAATTAGATATATAAGCATTGCGCCAATAGTTAGTAGTGCTACCTAAATCACAAATAAGATTATTATTATTATTAACAGGTAGTAAGTTTCCACTTATGCTTATATTTTCACTAATGCTTATATTAGTAATACTTAAATCACGTATATAAGCATTACGCCATAAATTAGTAGTGCTACCCAAATCAGATATATTAGGATTTAAAGGTATTAAGTTTTTATATACAATAATATTTCCACTTATAGTCATATTATTATTATTATTAGGTACACTAATATTACTAGCACTTATATTTGTTATATAAGCATTATTCCAATAGTTAGTTGTAGTTCCTAAATCAAAAGTATTGTCGAATTTTGGAATCACATTTTTATCAATATTTAGCAAATCAATTTGACCCGAAGCATTTATTGCAATACCACCAATTTGTAAGGCAGTACAACGAATAGTACCACAAACATCTATAGGAAATTCAGGATTATAATTATGAACACCTATAAATCCTTGTTCAATATCTAAACATACAATGCTAATATCAGAGATGTTATCAATATTATCATCAGTTATAACAGATACACTTGTAACTATTTTATTTGACATAGTTATTGTATATAATTAAATAGTTTTTTATATTATAAAAAATTTAAAATATAATATTAAAAAATAACTTGTAATTATGAAAAATTAAAAAATTTTTAATACACGCTTGGGTTGATTGCTTACATTTAAATATTAAATCGAGTTGTAAAATTATAATTTAGTGTGCCCACATAAGCACCAACAGTATATCGCCTCCAGATTAAATCATCATATACATAATAAAATTGTCCAATATTTTGAGAAAAATCTTCTGTCAATATACTATAGTTATTAGTCGCATCGACATGTACATATAAATAACTTTCAGGTGTCGGCAAAGTTACAGCAAAAGTATTTTGCGTAAAATAATTTGCTCGGTCTGCTATAAATGTTATGTCTGTTTTAACACTTACTTCTATACCACTAGTTGCCCCACCAGAAGTTTGTGTAAATACCACATTACCACTATAAGGTAGTATTATACTTCTTAATATTATATTATACTTCTTAATATCAATGTACCCTCGTTTATACAATTATTATTAGGAGTAAAATAAAATATATTAGCATTTCTACGATATTTTCCCCCTGAAATACTAAATATTATATTTTGTATACTAACACTATTTTGAAAATATTCTACATTATATTCATAATAAGGTCTTAATAATCTGTCATTAGAGGATTCCCCAATTGTATAATTAATAGATTGTAGTGCATTAGTAAATCTTCCTGTAGTAACAGGAACATTTTTATATTTTAAATTATAATCATATGTATAATCAGTAGTAATATCATTTTTAAATGTAATAGTTCCAAAAAACCCTTCTTTTGCTGATGTTCCTCGTTCTCCTTGTAGTCCTCGCATTCCTTGTAGCCCTTGTAGCCCTTGTAGCCCTTGTGTTCCTTGTATTCCTTGTGTTCCTTGTGTTCCTTGTGTCCCTTGTATTCCTTGTATTCCTTGTATTCCTTGTATTCCTTGTGTTCCTTGTAGCCCTTGTAGCCCTTGTGGTCCTTGTGTTCCTTGTATTCCTTGAAAACCTTGTGTTCCTTGTGTTCCTTGTGGTCCTTGTGTTCCTTGTGGTCCTTGTAGCCCTTGTAGTCCTTGTGGTCCTTGTAGTCCTTGTGGTCCTTGTGTTCCTTGTATTCCTTGTCCTCCGATAATTCCATCGTCTCCTTGTTGTCCTTTTATTCCTTGTGTTCCTTGTGTTCCTTGTGTTCCTTGTATTCCTTGAAAACCTTGTACTCCTTGTATTCCTTGTGGTCCTTGTGTTCCTTGTGTTCCTTGAAAACCTTGTGCTCCTTGTGTTCCTTGTAGCCCTTGTAGCCCTTGTAGCCCTTGTAATCCTTGTAGTCCTTGTAGTCCTTGTATTCCTTGTATTCCTTGTATTCCTTGTGTTCCTTGCGGTCCTTGTATTCCTTGTAGCCCTTGTGTTCCTTGTGTACCTTGTAGTCCTTGTATTCCTTGTATTCCTTGTATTCCTTGTGTTCCTTGCGGTCCTTGTATTCCTTGTAGCCCTTGTGTTCCTTGTGTACCTTGTAGTCCTTGTGTTCCTTGCGGTCCTTGTGTTGCTTGTATTCCTTGTAGTCCTTGTGTTCCTTGTGTTCCTTGTGTTCCTTGTAGCCCTGGTGCTCCTTCTGTTCCTTGTCTACCTTGTATTCCTTGTAGCCCTTGTAGTCCTTGTATTCCTTGTAGTCCTTGTAGTCCTTGTGGTCCTTGTGCTCCTTGTAATCCTTGTGTTCCTTGTAACCCCTGTAGCCCTTGTAACCCTTGTAGCCCTTGTAGCCCTTGTAGCCCTTGTGTTCCTTGTGTTCCTTGTGTTCCTTGTGTTCCTTGTAGCCCCCGTAGCCCTTGTAGCCCTTGTAGCCCTTGTAGCCCTTGTAGCCCTTGTATTCCTTGTATTCCTTGTATTGTTATTCCTTGTAGTCCTTGTAGTCCTTGTGGTCCTTGTGTTCCTCTTATAGGCCAATTAATTCCATTTACTGTAACAATACCACTTAAATCACGTATATAAGCAGTGTGCCATAAATTAGTATTATTACCTAAATCAGATTCATTATTATTTAAAGGTACTAAGTTTTTACTAATAGTTATATTTTTATTAACATTTATATTTCCACTAATACTCATATTTCCGCTAATGCTGATATTACTACTTATATCTAAATTAGATATATAAGCATTGCGCCATGTGTTAGTAGTGCTACCTAAATCATAAATAAGATTATTAACAGGTAGTAAGTTTCCACTTATGCTTATATTTTCACTAATGCTTATATTAGTAATACTTAAATCACGTATATAAGCATTACGCCATAAATTACTAGTGCTACCCAAATCAAATACATTAGAATTTAAAGGTATTAACTTATTATATACAATAATATTTCCACTTATAGTCATATTATTAGTTACGCTAATATTACTAGCACTTATATTTGTTATATAAGCATTATTCCAATAGTTACTTGTAGTTCCTAAATCATAAGTATTGTTGAATTTTGGAATCACATTTCTATCAATACTTAACAAATCAACTTGATCCGAAGCCTTTATTAATCCACCAGCAACTTCTAATTCATTACAGCGAATAGTACCATTAACATCTATAGGAAATTCAGGATTAGATTTGTGAACACCTATAAATCCTTGATCAATATCAAAACATACAATACTAATATCAGAGATGTTATCAATATTATCATCAGTTAAAAGAGATACACTTGTAACTACTTTATTTGACATAGTTATTGTATAAAATTAATATAATAAAAATTTTTATATTTATATTTATATTTGTATTTATAAAAAAATAGTTATTATATATAATTTATAAAATGAGTTTTATAGAACTTTTAAGGACAAGTTTTATTTTATTGGTTGCGACATTTCAAGACAAATTATAAATAATATAGAATGTAAAGTATTAAATTTCCCCAAGCAAGTTTTAGAAAATTTACCTAATCCTAATGATATAAGTTTAAATGTTTCTTAATGGATACAACTATACAATGCTTATGCATCACATACCAAATGTTATTTTGTATTAATTGGAAAAATCAGTGAAATAACAGTTTTAGATTTCGATACTATATATTCTTATAAAACATTCTGTAAAAATGTTTCTAACTTTGAAAGTTATTTTACGGTTAGAACAAAGAACGGATTTCATGTTTATTGTTTATATAATCCTAACTTAAAAAACAGGATTTAATGTATTAAAAAATTTAATTCATACAATTGATATTTTAAATGATATGCACACATTAGCATATTTGATAAAAAATATTTTGGCGTATTATGTCCCCCATCAAGTTATTATACATTGAATGGTGTATTTTATATGTATCAATATTTGGGAGGAACTATTAAACCTGTTCCTGATTATTTATTTAAGTGTTTAAAGATTTTAAAAGGCAGAACACCCATAAGTCAAAATAAAAACAATTATATTATCAACAATTAATATTATCTAATCATCGTCATAGGAGAGTCCTATAAAAATAGTTATAGGATCAAATGGATTATTATTATTAGGTGTTATATCATAACCATCATTAACATCACTCATGGTACCACCACTTATAGAAACATATGCTATTGTTGTATCACTATTACCCTCTGATATTTCTAAACGTATTTTTGAAGAACTATTTACAAGTCTTGATGCTTGTGCTAGAGATTTTGAATAATTAGTAGCTGCTAAATCCTCATATTCATAAATATATATGATAGGGTTTGTGTCCATTACAAATACATTAACATCAGCTCTACCACCACTATTATTAGCAGTAATCGCAAAATTAAAATCACCATACCAACCAGTCTCAGATGGCACTACTGGTATACTTCTTAATATCAATGTACCATTATTTATATAATTATTATCAGCAGTAAAATAAAATTTATTAGCATTTCTGCGAAATGTTCCACCTGAAATACTAAATGTTATATCTTCTATACTAACATTATTTTTAAAATATTCTATATTATATTCATAATATGGTCTTAATAACCTGTTTTGTGGTGCAATAAAATAATTAGAAGATTGTTGTGCATTAGTAAATCTTCCTATATTAACACTAGAATTATTATTATCTTTTAAATTATAATCATATGTATAATCAGTATTAATTTCATTTTTAAATGTAATAAATCCATAAAACCCTTCATTTACTGTTGTTACTAATGAAGCTCCTTTATATCCTTTTATTCCTTGTAGGCCTTGTAAGCCTTGTATACCTTGTAGGCCTCGCATTCCTTGTAGCCCTTGTAGCCCTTGTGTTCCTTGTGTTCCTTGTGTTCCTTGTATTGCTATTCCTTGTAGCCCTTGTAGCCCTTGTATTCCCTGTATTCCTTGTATTCCTTGTATTCCTTGTAGTCCTTCTGTTCCTTGTGGTCCTTGTGTTCCTTGTAGTCCTTCTGTTCCTTGTGGTCCTTGTGTTCCTTGTGTTCCTTGTATTCCTTGTGTACCTTGTATTCCTTGTGCTCCTTGTGTTGCTCCTGTTCCATTATTTCCACTTCCTCCTCGTTGTCCTTGTATTCCTTGTAGCCCTTGCGGTCCTTGTATTCCTTGTAGTCCTTGAAAACCTTGTGTTCCTTGTAGCCCTTGTAGTCCTTGTAACCCTTGTATTCCTTGTAGCCCTTGTATTCCTTGTGTTCCTTGTAGTCCTTGTGTTCCTTGTGTTCCTTGTGTTCCTTGTGTTCCTTGTGTTCCTTGTAGTCCTTGTAGTCCTTGTGTTCCTTGTGGCCCTTGTGTTCCTTGTGTTCCTTGTAGCCCTTGTAATCCTTGTAGCCATTGTAGTCCTTGTGGTCCTTGTGTTCCTTGTGTTCCTTGTAGTCCTTGTAGCCCTTGTAGCCCTTGTAGCCCTTGTGTTCCTTGTATTCCTTGTATTCCTTGTGTTCCTTGTATTGTTATTCCTTGTAGTCCTTGTACTCCTTGTATTCCTTGTACTCCCTGTGCTCCTTGCACACCGGGTATTGTTATTCCTTGTAGTCCTTGTAATCCTTGTAGCCCTTGTACTCCTTGTATTTCTTGTGTTCCTTGTATTCCTTGTATTGCTATTCCTTGTGCCCCTTGTAGTCCTTGTAGCCCTTGTATTCCTTGTGTTACTTGTATTCCTTGTAGCCCTTGTAGCCCTTGTGCTCCTTGTAGTCCTTGTATTCCTTGTACTCCTTGTAGCCCTTGTAGCCCTTGTAGTCCTTGTAGTCCTTGTGTTCCTTGTAGCCCTTGTATTCCTTGTGTTCCTTGTATTGCTATTCCTGCTAGTCCTTGTGTTGCTCTTATTCCTTGTATTCCTTGTATACGCCAATCACTTCCGTTTATAGTATTAATATTACTTAAATCACTTATATAAGCATTGTTCCAATAGTCTCCATTAGAACCCAGAGAACTAGTGGAACCTAAAGGTATTAAGTTTCCACTAATAGTGATATTTCCATTAATAGTCATATTTTCACCAATACTCATATTTCCACTAATACTTATATTATTTACATTTAAATTGGATATGTAAGCATTGCGCCATAAATTAGTCCTACTACCTAAATCAGAGTTATTATTATTTAAAGGCACTATGTTTCTGCTTATGTCCATATTTCTATTTATAGTTATATTAGTAACATTTAAATCTTGTATATAAACATTACGCCATAAACTAGTGCTACTACCTAAATCAGATTCGTCAGAATTTAAAGGCACTATGTTTCCAGTTATATTTCCACTTATAGTCATATTATTAGTTAAATTAATATTACTAGCATTTATATTTGTTATATAAGCATTTTTCCAATTACTACTTGTAGTTCCTAAATTATAAGTATTACTGCTTATTGGAATGACATTTTTATCAATACTAGACAAATCAATTTGTCCCGAAGAGCTTAATATATTATTACCAATTCGTAAGTTACTACAACGAATAGTACCACTAACATCTATATGAGATTCTGGATTAGATTTATGAACACCTATAAAACCATTTTCAATATTAATACATATAATTTTATTATCAGAAATATTGTTAATACTATTATCACTCGCACCATATACACTTGTAACTATTTTATTTGACATAGTTGTTCTATAAAATTAATATAATAAAAATTTTATATAAAAAAATATTTATTATATATAATTTACTAAATATTATTATATAGTAGTGTTTAAACATGCTTTTGAATTATTTGTTATACCATCCCAATGAATATTACAACGTGTTGCCCATCTATTTTTAGCACAAATGACATCATTTTCACTAGTTCCATTAGCAGTAAATAAATCAACCGAGTAATTGCGACATTCATTTGAAGCAATTCCAGAATTTATAGAATTATTTGTACATTTTTTTTTCCCCGTAACAGAATCATATTCTACATTCCAATAATCTGGACAATCACTAATAATAGGTGGATAAGCAGAATCTTCGACACTTTTAACAATAAAAAATCCTATAATTATTAATCCCAATATTAATAAAACACTGGCAACTAGTAAAACACTTCTATTAAAATTTCCTAACATTAGATTATAATATAAATATATTAATAAAATAATCTAATAAAACATTTAATTTAATATTAAAAATTAAAAATTAAATTAAAAAATTAAAAATTAAAAATTAAATTAAAAATTAAAAATTAAATTAAAAAATTAAAAATTAAATTTAATATTAAAAATTAAAATAAAAATTAAATTAAAAATTATTTATATATTTATATAAATAATGTCAAATGGAAAAATAGATATAACTGGACCTAATATTTCTGCTAAATTTTCTATGATGGATAGAATACCAATAAATACTAATACAAATTATCAAAATGTATTAACAGGAAATTTTGAGCGTTCTAGACTATCTGATGCTTATTTTTCAAGACAAAATATTCAAATAATACAAAATAGTATTCGTAAAGGAGTATATGATAAATCACAATCAAAAATATTAGTAGACAATCAACCAGAAGATCAAATAGTTACAGTAATGAGAGCAATGTATTTACAATATTCTAAAAATTTAGAAACAAATATACCTCAACAAATTGAAGAATTAAATAATCTTGTTTCAAATTATTGTATAACCAGTGTTTTTAATGAAGCAGTTGCTTATTTAAAATATAAAGAAGACGCAAGTACTATGCATAGACCTATGCAACATCCTATATATTCAAATAAAACAAATAAAACACTCGAGCAAAAACCTTGGTTTTAATATTTTTATTTTAGCTTTAATAAACTATAAATTATAAAAATTAACATACTAAATTATAAAAATTAATATACTAAATAATGAAAATTAAGATTAATTATAATAATTATAATATTTATTATAATTATTATAATTATTATTATTATTAATGAGTGCTCGAATAAATGGAATAACTAATACTAATAATGATGTTAATATTGAAAATAATATGAAAGTACTTCCATTAGTTAGAGAAGAATATTATTTAACACTAGAAGCTTTTAATAAACTTGAACTTTCTAACGATATAAAAGATATAAGTTTTATAGGAAATGATATTAGTTTTAACGCAAACATAAGCGTAAGTGGAAACATAATACCTTTAGGTAATACTTCACAATTAGGTTCTAACAATAAATATTGGAATAATGCATATATAAATAATTTACATGTAAATAATTTTGTAAATACTATAAATGCTTTATATTTAACTGATAATACTATTACATCTGCTAAAATAACAAATAGCACTATTACATCTGCTAAAATAGCAAACAACACTATTGTTGATAATAACATTAGTTTAAATGCTCAAATCTTATTTAGCAAAATAAATACAACAAATGCTATTATGAATAGGGATATATCAGCTAACGCATCAATAGCATTTAACAAAATAAATACAACAAATGCTATTATGAATTCAGATATATCATCTAACGCAGCAATAGCATTTAGCAAAATAAATACAGCAAATGCTATTATGGATAGGGATATATCAGCTAACGCATCAATAGCGTTTAGAAAAATAAATACAACAAATGCTATTATGGACTCGGATATATCAGCTAACGCATCAATAGCATTTAACAAAATAAATACAACAAATGCTATTATGAATTCAGATATATCATCTAACGCAGCAATAGCATTTAACAAAATAAATACAACAAATGCTATTATGGACTCGG
>Ga0164294_10000517_pt1 | contig 37084 bp, 27 predicted proteins | sample GEODES005metaG_FD_111479 | JGI IMG/M metagenome (GOLD analysis project Ga0164294, IMG submission 111479) | Oligotrophic lake water microbial communities from Sparkling Lake, Wisconsin, USA - GEODES005 metaG | ecosystem: Environmental > Aquatic > Freshwater > Lake | place: USA: Sparkling Lake... | reverse complement strand
GTGGAGACGGTGGAGACGGTGGAGACGGTGGAGACGGTGGAGACGGTGGTCGATTTCATCTGTTCTGCAATCCTGGTGGGTCAACCGATCGCCGGACGATCACGCCGGAAACCTTTTCGCATTTCCAGTCCCTGAATCACTCACCCCGCTGAGCACGCAACCAGCGACACGGACACCAGCCGATCGGAGCCGATCAACGGCCGCGAGCGTCGCGGGGACACTGCTGAGGTCACGCATGGTGGCGATGATGGCCATGTCGCTCTGCCGCCCCATGATGAGTGTGTCGGCGTATGCCAGCACAGGACCAGCATCAATGACGACATGATCGAAGGAGTCGCGGAATCCCTGGATGATCCGGGGAAAATCCTGTCGGGAGAGCGCGGTGATCGCGTCGTAGTCAACCGCGCCCGACGTGACCGCAAACAACCCGTCGATCGCCGTCGGCTGGACAACCTCGTTGTTGGTGGTTTCGCCGCGGAGTAGCTCCGCCATCCCGGGAGTCGAAGCGTCGAGTTGGAGCGCCGCATGGACAGACGGATTCCGCAAACTCCCCTCGACCAGCAGGGTGCGGCGATCGGATCTGGCGATGCTGGCGGCGAGATTGGCCGCCACAGACGACTTGCCCTCCCGGTCTCCGGCGCTGGTCACGAGAATAACCCGCGACGATTCGCGGTTTCCCTGAAGAATGAGGGTGCGGATGCTGTCGACGCTCTCTGCCAGACGGTACTCGTTGGCACGGCCACGCCTCGACTTGCCGACCCACGGGATCGTTCCGATCACCCGAACGCCGATCCTTGACGGGATCTCTTCGGCATCTCCGAGCCTGTTCCGCAGGTACTCGAGGGCCACGACCAGACCACCACCGAAGGTCACTCCGGCAAGCCCTGCGATCGCAGCGAGCATCAAACGCTTCAGGGTGTCGTTACCACCGGGCACCACGGCTTCCTCGAGGAGCGTGACCCGGGGGGGGGCAGTCAAATCGAGCGACGTCGCTTCGAGTTGGAGGCCAATCTGGTCGGTAACGCGGGCGAGTTGATCGATTTCCCCCTTGCGATTCTCGAGATCGGCATTCGCATTGCCGAGATCAACGACCTGCTTCGAGATGTCCTCATAAGTCGCTCGCGCCTTCGCGATCGCCTTGACAAGCGTTTGCCGACGGAGGGCCAGTTCACGGGGACTGACGCCCCCACCGGTGACTGCCCCCCCTGACCCGATCACGCCGAGGATCTGGGGCCGGAGTTTCGTCTTCGTCGCCTCGATCTGACGGACGATCTGCTGCTGCCGGCCGATCATCCGCCGCACCGCCGGTTCGTTCATCCCGCGGGCACTCCGTTCGGCCTGGCTGAGAATCGCGTCGGTCAGGCTGGCGATCTGGGATTCGAGCGCACGGATCTCCGGTTCGCGGGAGAGCGCCGCTTCGATCATGTCATCCGACGCGAGCGCCTCGTCCGCGCCCTCCCCCTCGGCGGCTCCAGCCTCCCCTTCGCCTGCAAACTCTGCCGCTTCACCCTTCCGAAGGTCGTAAACAGCGATCTCGGCCTCAAGTCTCTCCAGATCATTCTCGGCCTGCACCATGCGGTTTCTGGCGGTGCCGAGCTGATCCATGAGGAGACCGCGCTGCGTCGCCACCTCAGAACTGTCGCGGGTGCCGAGGGTTCGGGCGAGGTCGTTGAAGGTCTCGCGCCGGCTGCGCAGCTCCGTCTGATTTTCCTTGAACTTTTTCTCGAGTTGATCGCGGCGACCGAGCCGATCCTGACGATCCTTGTTGACGATGTCGTCGAGGTAGCAAGAGGTGATCGCATTGAGGATCTTCGCGGTTTCCTCGGCGACCGCGCCGCGGAACTTCAACTGCATCACCTCCGAGTCGCCCTGCACAACCGGCTCGATTGTCCTGGCCAACCACGCCTGAGGATCATCCTGTTCGGTGATCATCCGCAGCGACGAGATGCCCGGCTTTCGCAGGGCTGCATTGAGCACAACGGGGCTGCGGAGCAACTGGAGTTGCGTCTTGCGATAGGCGTCGTACTCGGCGCTCCGCCCCTCGCTGAGGAGGGTCCCGCTAGCGCGAATCCGCAACCACACCACCGCCTCATAGCCGCGGGGCAGGAAGAGCCAGACGGGAACCGCAACGGCGATCCCCGTCACAAGCCCGAGCGCCAGCGCCGGCAGCCAGCGTCTCCGCAGGGCATGGAGCAGACGCTTGGTGTCGAGCCCGCCGTCACCGGCCGCATCGGCCGGCGCGACAGGAAACGCCATGCCGGGGGAACTGGGCAGCGCCAGCGCCGTATCACGCACGGCGAGGGCCCCGACCGACGGCAGCGGTGCCTTGGGCTCAGTCGCGACAGCAAAAGCAGCAGTTTCGCTCATGGAGGCGACACCTGGGATCAGAAACGGGACTCACGAACAAGAATCTTGCCACCGACCGGCCGCCGCGTCAGCTTTTCCTCGGCGGAAACCCGACCACGGGCCCCGCGTCCCCCCGGCTCTTGCCAGCGGCACTCCCGTTGGACCTGGCAGCCATCGGGCCGAGGCCGAGAACGGCGGGGGCGGCCGTCTTGGCCTTGCGGCCAGCAGACTCCGGAGCCGCCGCGGTCGAGCGGCCGAGAACAGCAGGCCCTTCGATCTCCGCAAGAAAAACATTCGAAAGGATGTACTGTTCGGCCCACAGCATGCCCATGGCCATCGGCATCATCACCAGACCCGCCCAGTCGTGGAACACACGCTCCGCGAACTCGGTATCGGCCACCTGATAAAGGACTCCCGTGACCGTAATCCGGATCGAGTTGACCGCCAGAGCGATCGGAATAGCACTGGAAAGGATGATGGCGTTTTCCCACCACGAGCGGCGGCCTACCATCACCAACCCAACTGACAAAGCGCAGAAAATCGTCAACATTCGCAGCCCGCTGCAGGCATCGACGACACCGAGGTGCATCTCGCCGATCACGATCTGATTACCTTCACGGTAAGCCTCGAGCCCGAGCGTCTGGAGGGCGAACGTACTGACCATCGTGGCCGTTGTCTGGAGCGGCCCGAGGAGGTAACGCGTTGCTTCGTCGGGGAGCGGATACATGAAGATAAGAAACATCAGCGGGGCCCACGCCCAGCGGAACACGCTCCAACCACCGAGGAGAATGAAAACTCCACAAATGGCGGGGACAAACGTGTACATGTCGATCGTCACGATCCGGTAGCTGGCCGCGAAAAGCCGCAATCCCAACGCGGCGGCGAGGAGGAGCAACCCCGCCAACCGAGCCGAGAGCGCTACCGGTGCTGCGATCGGCTGCCGCCACCAGAAGAGAAGGGCCGCTGAAAACAGCGGCACGATCCACCCGTGGGCGTACTGGGGGTTGGCCCATGCAATGTACGCATTGGTGAGACCGGGCAGATAGCTGTAGACAAGCAGGCCGGTGAAGATCGCGATCATGACCATGGTCGTGCGCTGGAACGGATCGCGCATGTCGACGCGGAATTCGGACCACTTCCGTTTCAGCTGACTGAAGAACTCTTCCTCGTCGTCGGCCACGGCGGCCCTCGGCTGGGCGGAAAACTGCGGCATGGCTGCGCTGACGGCGGGCGCGGCCCCACCTGCGACAGGCGATGTCTCCACCGCCAGAGTTTCTTCGCCACCGATGGCAGCGGTCTCTTCTCCGACAGCCACAACGGGATCCTGATCAGTCACCGCGGCGTCGCCCACGGCCACCGAGGGCTGGAGCGTGGGAGGCTTGGCCCTGCTGGCGGCGGAAGCCGGGCCGAGAGGCGATTTTGGATTGAGGCCGACGATGAGTGGTTTCATGCAACACCCGTTGGAGTCAGAGCACCTGACACTCCACGACGAGTATACACGATCCAGAGGTCCAATCTCACAACTCCGGTCCATCGGCCGAAGGGGACAAAAACCGCCTTGGACGCTTTCCTGGAATCATTCCGCCACCGCCCGCCACACCCATCGCCAGGCCAGCAGAAATGCCGCCGTTGCCACCATCAGATCCCCCCCCGGGAGCTCACGTTGCTGCAAATACCGGGCTATCGGCTCGATGAGGCGGCAAAGAGACGGCCCCCGATCGCCGGCCGTCGCCGGCCTGGAAACAGCCACTGGCCCGGGCTCGGGGAGCGGCAATGATCCGGGATCGATCGATGACGGCGGTTCTCCTTCTCGTGACGCCAAAACTGATCGGATCGATTGCGAAAACTCTCCCGTCGTCAAATCGGTGCTGTCGCCATTCCCGTCAGGGGCGTCGGGAGGAACAAGCGACGCAAACAATCCCCGGAGCCAGCCGACGACTGGTCGCAACAGCGCGATGCACGCTGCGGCCTGCCACCCCAGGATCGCTCCAACGAGCATCAACCCCTGACGCCCCGTGGGCGTGGAAGAGATCCCAAGCAAGGCGCCACAGGCCAGTCCGCAAGCGGCGATTCCGAGTCCACGCCCCGGCCCTCGGCCCATCCAAGCCGGTTCGTCGATGCCGATCCCAACCGGGAGGAGCGTATTCCAGCCGACGACGATCGCCAGCGTGATACCGAGGGCCATGCGACACCAGCGGGCCGGCACGACGCGCCCGTCGGTCTCCACCGCTGCCCCGAGAAGAAGATTGAAGAGGAGCCAGCCGTGGAGGACCGCGACGGCGATGAGGAGCGGGTCGGGACGGAGGAGCAGATTGTCGGCGCCGGGGCGAACGACACCGAAGGCCGCGCCAGGAAGCGTGCGGCCCCCCGAAAGGAGTTCCGCAGCGGCAACCCCACCGATGACCATCGCCCCGACTGCCTCCACGAGCGGATACCTGGCGGCAATCGTAACGCCGCAGTCGCGACAGCGGCCACCGAGCAGCAGCCACCCCAGCACCGGGACGTTGTCATGCCAGCGGATGGCCGATCCGCACGACGGGCAGTGGGATCCTCCATGGACGACCGACTCGCCACGCGGCAGACGATGGACCACGACGTTGAGGAAACTGCCGAGATTGCCCCCGATCACGAGGAGCAATCCGATCACCACAAAGTCTGTCAGAGGAACGATCCACTCGACCATCACGATCCCCGTCCTGTCATCCTGCTCACCGATCTGACACGGGCCGTGATCCCACCTGGCCCGTCGCTCGATGCGGTGGCAGGCACCCGAAAACCCAAGCTTTTCGGGATTGCCCTCGGGCGAACGGGGCCCTCGGATGGCTTTGTCCGAGGAAAGAATAGATTACTCACTCGGCCGCCTGAATGACTTCGCACTCTCCACCGGCCCCTTCGCTCCAGGGTAGAGACTGATGCCAGAACTTCCGGGACAATCCCCCGCCCCCGAACCGGCTCCCAGGAGCATCGGCCGGCCAGGGCGGGCCGTTGGGATGCTTCTTCGGATTGCTGGCACCGTTGCGCTCATGGCGCTGACGCTTCGCAACGTCGATTGGCCCCAGCTCCTCGAGCTGTTTGAGACCGTCGACTGGCGGTGGTGGGGGGCCGGTTTGGGGCTCGGGCTGGTCGTGCAGTGCCTGGCCGCCATCCGCTGGGCAGCGCTGGCCCGCCCGATCGGATTCCGGGAGCCAGTGACGGTGTTCATCCGCCGCTTCTTCGAGGGGCAATTCTTCAGCCTCTGCCTGCCGACATCGATCGGCGGCGACGTGGTCAAGGCCTACCGTCTCTCGGCGACGACGCGCGGTCGGGTCCTGGCCGGCTGCACCGTCCTCGCCGACCGGCTCGCCGGTCTCTCGGCCTTGGGGGTGATCGCCCTCACCGCCCTGATCAGCAACCATGCCTCCCTCTCCCTCCCTCTCACATTGCTGGTCGGCGCCGGGCTCCTCGCAGCCGTGCTGTTGCCGGCGCGCCTGATCGTCGGCCACCTCGATGCCCTGGCGAGGTTCCTTCCGTCCAACCACACCGTGCAGGGCGTCGTGGCCGGCCTCCTTCCCTACCAACAGAGGCCGGGGTTGATCCTCTCGGCGATCATCTGGAGCTTGCTTGTGCAGATGGGCGGGGCACTGGTGGTCGACGCGGTCGGAAAGTCGATCGGAACCGATCTCCCCGTCTCTTTTTGGTTTGCGGCCGTGCCGCTGGTGGCTCTGGCGATGGTCCTTCCCATCAGCATCAGCGGTGTCGGCATCCGCGAGGGTGGCCTGGCCGTTCTCCTCGCCCCCTACGGCGTCCCTCCCGAGAAGGCCGTGGCGATCGGACTGCTTTGGTTTCTCGTCACGATCGTCAGCGGCCTCGTCGGTGGAGTGATGTTCCTGGCCGACCGCCACCCCAGCCCCGCTTTCGATGCCAGCGGACGTGGCCTTTCCCCCTCACCGAAAGCGGAGGCCCCGGCCACCGGCGGCCGCTGATCGGCGGCCGAGGGCATCGACCATCAACAAGCCGGCCACCGTCTTCGCGTCGTCGATCGCACCGTCCAGACACATCCCGATCGCCTCCTCCCAACGAACGATTCGGACCCGGATCTGTTCCCCTGGTTCGAGATCCTGTTCACCGGGCTCGAGCCCCTCAGCGATGAACAGGTGCATCCGTTCGCGGAGAATCCCCGGCGACATCCAGAAGGCACCGGCCGCCGTGAGCCGGCCCGATCGGTAGCCGGTCTCCTCGGCAAGCTCCCGGGCGGCGGCAGACTCGAGCGACTCGACCCGATCGAGAGTGCCGGCGGGCAACTCAAGGAGCGTCAGGCCGACCGCCACCCGGACGACCTCGACGAGACAGACTTCGACAGGCGAAAGGAGCGGCACGACAACCACGCTGCCCGGATGTTCGATGACGTCTCGCACCCGCCCCGCCCCGCCCGGGCCCGGTTCGCGGCGACGGACGACGCGGAATCGCGTCGCCTCCAACAGCACCTCGCCGGCCCCCGCGGGCTCCATTCCCGCGCTCGCATCGCTCATGCCACACCTCCCGATGTCCGTCGTGACAGAGGCAGCTGCACCCACCGGGCGGGCTCCCCTGCGACCTCCAACTCGACCCCCGCGGCCAAGGCCTGCGTCCGCATCAGACCGAGCCCCAGCCATTCGCCGAGCCGGGGTGACGGGCCAGCCGAAGTGATCGTACCGACCGCTTCCTGTGTCCCACGAATCGTCACCGTTGCGCCTGACCCCGCCGCAGGCCCCGCCGACACGTCGGCCGCCGTGACGATGCCCACGAAGCGACGGTTGACATGGCCGAGGGCGTCGAGTCTGGCCACCGTCTCCTGGCCGAGATAGCACCCTTTCGTGAACGAGATCGCAGCCCCGTCGCGGCCGAACTCCTGGGGAAGCGCACGTGGCGGCACGTCGCACGGCGCCGGACGCCCCTCTTCGCGCCGCACCGCCTCGAGGGCTGCGGCCGATGCCTCAACGATCCCTTCTCCCCGCCATCGATCGACCAGCCGAGTGGCGTCGTCGCGCGGCACGACCACGAGGAACGACCCCGGCCCCAGCCACTCCCCCTGAAGAATCGCCGCCGGGATCCCGGCACAGTGCCCCGGCAGGATGCCGGCAGCAACGTCGGCCAAGCGGCCGTGCTGGGGCGCGATGAGCGTTCGAGGCAATGCCTCCCCACCGGACAAGTTTTCGGCGGTGCCGACCGGCAGGGACGCCTCGCGCTGGAGCCAGGCCCCCGCCGCCGGCCCGGCGAGGAACAGCGTGGCGAAGCGGTCGGACGCATCGACGATCTCCAGCCGCTCGCGGATGTGGTAGCGGTCGAGGTGCGTCGCCAGCGACCATCCTTCGCCGTCGCCATCCAGGGGCGGGTCGGCGTCGATCCACACGCCGTCGGCCATCCTCAGGATCGTGGCCCAGAGCTGCACCTGCCCCCGAGCGTCGGGGAAGAAGGCCTCGGTGCCGGCGCCTGGAGCGAGCGCCGCAAGCGATGCGGTGCAGAACCCGTCGACAAACCGCACGGCATCCTCGCCCGCCACGAGAACGATGCGGCGGCAGCCGGCATCCCCCCAGGCGAGATGGTCGCGGAGGTCGCGATAGCCGTCCGGAGCGATGCTGACAGGTGCCATGGCGTGGTCTCGGGGGATGCGAAGGGGTGGAGGAATCGGTGTCGGAGCCGAACCGGGCGCCGCGGTGGGAAAAAAAGTTCCTTTCCGCGCGAACGAGCTCGGCCCCTCCGGCGTATTGGTTCCTGTCACGTCCCCCGCGGGACGTGGCTGGTGACGGACGGTCGGCGGATCCGACTTGCCGCTGCCGGTAGAGTTATCCAGTCGGGTCCCCCTGGCAAGGCAGGATCCGGTTCTGGCGAGCGGCGTCCGCGCCGGCCTGTTTCTCACGTGCTCGCAGTACCCCCGTTCGATGATCCGCGCTCCCGGTGCGCCTTCGCATCGGGGCCCCGGAACTGCAGGAGGATTCCACCATGGCGACAGTCCACTACGAAACCGACTTCCAGGATCGCTACGACGATCCCGAGGACGGGATGCAGCACCCCTTCGCGGTGGCCGACAGCGGTGTCTCCGACGCCGTCCGTGCCGAAGCCGACGCCCGCCTTGTTGACGCTCCCGTCAAGTCGCGGACGGCGGCTCGTCAGCAGAAGCGTCTCCACCGACTCGCAGACGTCCGCCAGCAGCAGGGGGTAACGCTGCGGAACGTCGCCCGCCGGCTCGGAGTCGAGATTTCGGTCGTCCGTCGCCAGGAACAGGAGACCTGCGATCTGCGAATCTCCGACCTCCTCGGCTGGCAGGAGGTTCTCGAGGTGCCGATCGCTGAACTCCTCGTCGAAGCTGAAGGTCAGCTCTCCGGGCCGGTGCTCGAACGCTCGCGAATGGTGAAGCTGATGAAGACTGCCGCCGCCATCCGGGAGCAAACCGACGGCACGGCTACGCACCGCCTAGCCAACATGCTCATCGGCCAGATTCTCGAGATCATGCCCGAGTTGCAGGATGTCTCGCCGTGGCACCATGCCGCACAGCGCCGCACCCTCGACGATGTCGGTCGGGCGGGCCGAAACGTTGTTTCCGACGAGGTTTTCCGGCAACCGACTTCGTAGGCCACCCGCTTCCCCCGGAAGCGGTCACGGCCGAATGTGAACGTCTTGTGGATGGCCGGGGCCATGCCTACCATGTCACCGCGGTGGCGTGGGCCCCGGTCAGCGTTTCAGGCCGAGGCGGATTCAACCGCCGTCACTCCCGGAAACCGGAGGGCTTTCGTCGTGTTTTCTTTGCTCGGTGTCGTGGGGATCGCGTTGATCCTGTTCGTGGTGGTCGCCGCCACGGCAGGGGTCGTGTTCGGCAAGTGATCCGCGAGCGATGTGCGGTCAGAGCCGTCGTCGCTGTCAGCCTTCTTGCTTTCAGCCTTCGGGGTGGAACCGATCTTTCTTCAGGTCGCTGCCACCGCTCGCCCCCACGATCATCATCCCGAGAAAGCCGCCGAGGGTTCCGCCGAGGACCACCCAGGCGATGATCGCCAAGGCGAGATAGTCCCGTAGCCATACCCGGATCGGTGGCTCGGCGCTCTTGGGAATCTTTCGCAGCACCGGGCCCACCGGCCCTTCCAAGCCCGACTCTGCCCGCATGGCGCTACGAAATTCTTCCCAGTTCTCCTGGGTTGCCGGGGCTGCCAGGCTTGCCAGCCAGGCCGTGCGGTTGGCGACCAGATAGAGCGGGGGCACGATCATCAGCGTCCCCCATGCCAGGACGACGATCCCAGCCACCCAGCGACGGCGACTGGATCGTCCTCTGCCCGAGAGATCGTCGGCTTGCTGAGGGATTTGGGGGGCGTCATCAGGGGGCATGGTGGGATTTTTCGACGACGACGCTGAGGCTGTGGACGGCACTGTGGACGGCAGCTTGAGAAACTGCGGCGTGTCGCAGGGGATTTCCGGGAGGACAACGTCCCTGGGTGGCCCTATCCGCGGACTCAATCGCCGGCCGACTCCTCATTCTCCGCTGCCGCCTCCCCACTGACAACCGGTCTGGCATGACAACGGGGTCGTTGCTACCCTCCGCCGCTGCTTCCTTTTGCAGGCCCACCCGACTCCGCCAAGGAACCGTTCGCGTGAAACCGGTGACCTTCCCGAACGCTCCCGCCTGGCTTCTGGCCGCCATCTGCCTTCTTACCGCGGCCGCCCCCGAAGCCCGCGCCCAGAGTGGCTGGCTACCGACCTCATGGTTCAGCCAGGCGGAAGTCGACTCCAAAGCGATGTATCCGCTCGCGGAACGCGACGGCCCTTGGCTCGTGCTCGCCACCACCTTCCGCGGCGAAGGGGCGAGGGACGACGCTCGCCGGCTCGTCCAGGAATTGCGTCGTACCAGCAAGATCAAGGCCTACACGCACGAGAAGTCGTTCGACTACACCGGCAGCCAACCCGGCCTCGGCCTCAAACCGGACGGCAGCCCGAAAAAAATGCGCTATGCCAACGCCGAGCAGGTCGTGGAGGTCGCCGTCCTCGTCGGTGACTTCGCGTCGTTCGACGATCCGCGCGGTCAGAAGATGCTCGCGAAAGTGAAGGCGCTCCGCCCCGAGGCCCTCACCGGCAACAGCGGCAAGAGCCAGTCGTTTTCCGACTTTCGCAAGATGGTCGGCCTCGAACGGACGTCGGGAAAGGGTCCGATGCACCTCGCTTTCGTGATCCCCAACCCGCTCCTGCCCGAAGACTACTTCGCCCGCCAGCAGGTCGACCGCTTCGTCCTCGACATGAACGCCGACGTAACGCACTCGCTCCTCGACTGCCCCGGCCTCTATTCCGTGCGAGTTGCGACGTTCACTGGCTCCGGCACGTTCGACCAAAAGGCGATTGCCGCCGGCGAGGACGACGTCGAGCTTGAGGGCCGGCTCGTGGAGGCGGCAGAGAAAGCCCACCGCCTGACTGCCTCGCTCCGCAAGGCGGGCTGGGAGGCCTGGGAATACCACGACCGCGAGTCGAGCATCGTCTGCATCGGCAGCCTCGATTCCAAGACCGTTCCCGGCGCCCAGGGCGTGCCCACCATTCATCCGGAAATTGCCCGGATCGTCCGTGAACTCGGCCCCGATCCCACGCGCCTCGCCACCGGCGTGGTGCTGCCGCGAACCGTCGACGGGGTCATGCTTGACGTCCAGCCGGCGCCGATCCAAGTCCCGCGGGCCCCGGAAGGCTGGCACTGATCACCCAGGGACCGCTCGATGCACGAGGAACTCGTTCTCGGGACGACCAACGCTGGAAAAGTGAGGGAACTCGCCGCGCTGCTCGAGCCCCACGGCATCCGGGTCGTCTCCCTGCGGGAATGCTCCGGATCGCTGTCGGTCGAGGAGACAGGGACGACCTTTGCGGCAAACGCCGATCTCAAGGCGAGCCAGCAGGCGTCCGCCCTCTCTCGTTGGGTGCTCGCCGAGGACAGCGGCCTGTGCGTCGACGCCCTCGATGGCGCGCCTGGGATCCACTCCGCCCGCTTCTCCGCTGGCGGTGACGAAGCGAACAACAGCCTGCTCCTCGAGCGCCTCGCAGCGATGCCCGCCACCGCTCGCGGAGCCCACTACGCCTGCCATGCGGCACTGGCCGATCCGCGCGGCGTCATCGTCGCCCGCTCCCAGGGGAGCTGTTACGGGACGATTGCCACCGCGTTCAGCGGCAGCGGAGGCTTCGGGTACGACCCGCTGTTCATCGTCCCGGAATACCACCGCAGCTTCGGTGAACTCGCCCCTGAAGTGAAGGGGGTGATCAGCCACCGGGCCCGGGCGATGCGTGCCATCCTCCCGGCGATCCTCCGTCACCTTGCCCGCTGATGGCCCGCTGGCCCGGCCCTGCCTCAGGAGCGGGCCCGCGATCGGCGACATCTGGCCGGGATAGCCGATGGCGAAGGACCTCGAGCACGTCGCCGGTGCCATCCATCCTCCCTGCGACGGCGGCCAGAGCCGGCCGAAATCGGTCGAGCCCGGCGACAAAAGCCTTGATCCGCTCTGCCGTCGCCTCCTCGAGAAGGCAGAAATCGCCGCAGTTCATCGTGGCGAGAAAGTGCGCATTCATGAGTTGCTCGGCGTGGGCGCTTTCGGGGAGCACGAGCATCGGCTTGCCGAGTTGGAGGGCCTCACCGATCAACTGATTGCCGGCGGCGGCAACCAGCGCCCGGCACCCGATGAGGTCCTCGACGAATCGACTGCCGTCGATCGCATGGAACGACAACGCTCCGAACGACTCGCGTTCGCCGAGCCCGTAAACCCGCACCGGCAGGCCACAATCGGCCAGACTCGCCAGCGTGGCAAACGGCGTGTGGCGACGCAGGTAGCTGACGAGGTACCCGCGATCGGCAGGCGCCGCGTTGAGCAGATCCCGTCGCAGCAGCGGGCCGACCTGGACGACATGCTCCCACCCGCGGCGGAGGGGCGGACGGAAGAACGCCGAGACCACGGTGTCGGATGCGCCGACCGTGCACACCCACACCGCATGCCCCATCAGCCACGCATGCCACTGGAGCGACCAAGGGAGGACGCCGAGGTCGTACGCGAGAAGGAAATGCTGGTGATCGATGCTCAACAGCGGAATCCCCTGACGCGCACAGGCCCTCGGCAAGGCAGGCTCGAAATCGGTGATCCCGAGATCTGCGCCGAAGGCCTCGAGCTCGGCCATCAAGCGATCGGTGAGCGGTCCGAGCGTCCGCGCCTGGTACTCAAGCCCCGCCGTGATCGATCGGACGACATCGAGGCGTCCCCCCGTGTATTGGAACACGAGGCCCGGGATCTCCCTCACCTCGACATTCCCGGCCCCCGGCGGATGACGAAGCCTCAAGAACGCCAACGCATCGGCGGAGGTGTAGACGAGGATTTCGTGCTCGTCGGCCAAGTGCTCAATGAGCGTGCAGATCCTCGTCGCGTGCCCGCGCCCCTCGCCGCACAAACTGATCGCGATCCGTGCCATGCCGTGACGCCTCCAACCACCCGTCTCGCTTCCTCCATCCCTCCGGCCCGGAGTCGCACCAGCCGTCGATTGTGCCGCCCAGCCTGTCCGGAGGCCAGTTGAACCCAAGACGGGGCCGCAACAGGGCCAGTGCTTCTGAGGCGGGACACGATCCGATACGATAAAGCCGTTGGTTCGGCCGGGAACCAGCCGCGCGATGCCCAGACACGATATGGTTCCATCATGAGGGGGCGATGAACACCCTACGCACGCAGAATCTCCGACGGCTGCGGTCGGTGCCGATCCTGCTCCTCCTCCTTGGCGTGCCGACGGTGCTGACCGGCCCGAAATCGTTGAGCCAGGACACCGAACCAACCGCCGAAGAAGAGATGGAAACGGCAGCTGAATCGGAGGCCGAGGCCGAGGTCATCGCCACGGTGGGAACCACCCGGCTGACCCGGGCCGACCTCGAGCAGGCGGTGCGACGACGGAGCGGCGGACGTCCCATCCCCGCAGAACAGCAAGATCGCCTTCAGGCTCAGGCCGTGGGAGATCTCGTGGAGCAGACGCTGCTTCAGGCAGAGATCGAGCGCCGCCAAGTCGAGGTGGCCGATGGCGAGATCAATGATCGGATCGCCCAGCTCTCCACGGAACTCGCAGCCCGGCAGTCGAGCCTCGACGCGTTCCTCGCCGGCGCCGGCCTCGACCACGAGGGCCTGCGTGAACAGGTGCGTTTCGAACTCGCCGTGCCGAAAATCATCCTCCCGATGATTACGGAGGATGTCATGCGGCAGGTCCTCGCCATGCACCGCTATGACTTCGATGGCACCCGCGTCCGCGCCAGCCACATCATCCTCCGTCCCGAGGCGAGTTCGGGCCCGGAAGCCGTCACGGCGCTCCTCGCCCGAGCCGAACGGATCCGCGCCGATATCCTCGCCGAAGAACTCACCTTCGCCGAAGCTGCCGAGCGGTACTCCGCGGGCCCGAGTCGGCATCGGGGGGGAGATCTCGGCTTCGTGCCGCGGCATGGCCTGCTCTCCGAGGAGTTCGCGGCCCAGGTGTTCAAGCTCACCAAGGGGGAAGTTTCGAAGGCGTTCGTGACCCCACTGGGAGTTCATGTGGCCAAGGTCACCGACGTCGATGCCGGCACCGTCGAGCCGGAGACGTTCCGCAAGCCTCTGGAGCAACTCGCTTTCCAGAAGGTCCTTCAGGCGTTCGTCATCCACTGCCGTCAGCAGACACCGATCGAACTCAAGCCGGGGATCGTGGCGGTCGATCCCCGCGCTCCCGGGCCCCGTCCGTAGCTGGCGGTGGAGGAAGGCCCCTGGCTTTTTTCCCGCGGTCGGGCCCTGGCAGGGTGTTGTACCGAACGGAACCCCGCCCTATTCAGGATTGTCCCGATCGGGCGGCCGGACTACCCTCCCCTCCCCCGACACCCGTCGGCGGGCCAGAAGAGCGTCCTCTTCCCCGGTGAGCCCGCGCCGGGAACCTCCGTCGTTCGGACGCCGATCCCGTCATGAAGCTCCGCTCCGCCTTGCTGATCGCGTGCCTGTTCGTCGTGCCTCTGCTGGCCATGTTCTCGCACAAAGTCCCGGCCGCGACACGCTCAGCGATCCGGGAACGCCTCTGGGATCCGATGATCAGGCCGCTGGCGTCGGCCCTCGGCCTGAGTGCCGCGCCCCCAACCAGCCCTCCCCCCCGTCAAGCCACGGCCCCTCTACCGCCGGCCGATCCCCTCCAGCCTTTCCAACCGGCTCAGGCGCCGGGCAAGCGCGAACCCGATGTCGCCATCGCTGGCAAAGCCCCGCCGCCAGCGATCCTCCTCGGCTCGGACGATTCGCTGCCGATCGGCGTGGCGGCGGGCCGGGAATCGCTCGAGGCGCGGCTCCGGGCCCTCGGGGCAACCAGGATCGACTGGACACCTGGCCAGAGTGGCGACGGCCTCCATCGCTGCAGCTGCCGCATTCCCGCTGAACCGACCGGGCAGCTCCACCGCGTCTTCCAGGCAACCGCCACCGACCCAGTGGCCGCGCTCGACAATCTCGTTGGCCAGGTCACGGCTTGGTCAATGCGGAGCGGGGGCACCGCAGCCAGCCCGGCGATGCCCCTGCAGCGCTGATCGGGGGAGATCGCACCGTGCTGCTCCACCGTCGGTCTTCGAATCGACTCCCTGACGTTTTCCAGCGTCGCGCGGCATCCGGCCGGGGGCCTCGGCCCTTTCTCGCCCCTCTCCGACGGCAGCATCCACCGACGACTCCCACGAGGCCCCCCCTGGGGCTGGTGGAGGCCGCACCGGGGCCTCACGCCCGTTCGGAGGAACTGGCCCGTCTGGAGGCGGCGTTGTTCATCGCCCGCGAGCCGCTCTCCACACGACGGCTGGCAAAAATCGCCCGGCTCTCCGACGGCACCCGTGCCCGGGCACTCCTCCGGGAACTGGCTGCCGTTCAGGACGCCAGCGGCAGCGCCATCCGGGTCGAGCCCATCGCCGGCGGCTTCCAACTCCTCACCCGCTCACCGTTCGGCCCGTGGGTCCGCAGACTCCTGACAACACCGGCAGAAAACCGGCTATCGGCGGCGGCACTCGAGACGCTGGCGATCGTGGCCTACCGTCAGCCGGTGACCCGGGCGGAAATCGAAGCCATCCGCGGGGTCGGGTGCGAGGAGATGCTGCGGCAACTCATGGAACGGGATTTGGTCGCGGTCGGAGGGCGGACCGAGGAACTTGGTCGTCCCAACGTCTATCAGACCACGAAGCGATTTCTGCGGGCCTTTGGGCTGTCCCGAATCGAGGATCTACCCGACATCGGCCCGGTTACGACGCTCGACCCGGCCGTCCCCCCCGGGCCCGGCGGTCAGGAGCCCTCCGGTCTACCGGTACCTCGTTCCCCCTCGTCCGAGCGCTCTTGAACGATTTTCGTTCCCCTCGCCCCGCTTGCACTCGACCGAACCTGCGGCGACACTTTCCCGTCGCCGTGACCCTGGTTCGGAAGCCCACCCCTCTCCGGTTGACGAATTTTTTCCCGAAGGTTGGATGATTCCGCATGATCGGGTACAGAATTGTGCAAAGGAATCTGCCGATACTCGGACGACTGCTTGGCAACATGCCCGACCCAAACGCTTCCCACGGGGGGAAGCCCATCCGGGAATCATCGACGATTCACACCCACGGATACGCAGCGATGATGGCACCAACACCGACAAATCAACGTGGATCGTTACCGTCTGACCGTTCACTGTCCGTCGCAGGGCCTGTGAACAGACTCGAGGGAGGTTTTTCAGTGACCAGCGTTGCGAGCCCCAAGGGATCCCGAAGCGTGTTGAACTCCGACGTGTTTTGCTGGGACGAACTTCCCGATTTGCTCGCCGCCGAGGAGCTCTTCGAGGTTGCCGGCAACCGCAACTCGACGTCGCCGATCGTCGGCAAGCAGGATGACGACGAGGACGATGACGACCTCGAGGATGACGAAGACGAAGACGATGATGACGAGGAAGAAGACGATCTCGAGGACGACGATTGGGAAGAGGTTGAGGACGAGGACGAAGAAGAGGACGACGAGGACGAGGAAGAGGACGAGGAAGAAGACGACGAAGAGGATGATGAAGAAGAAGAGGACGATGACGAGGAGTGGGAAGACGACGACGAAGAGTGGGATGACGAGGACGAAGAGGACGAAGACGAGGACGAGGAAGAAGACGACGACGACTGACCTCCGCCACGCCTGATTCTGCTGTCATCCGTTCGACGATCACGCGGTGTTGCCGCCACAGCATTCAAGCGACCCTGGAGACGCTCCGCGTGTCTCCAGGGTCGCTTTTTCAATATTCTGGCGGAGAGCGGCCACGGCGAAGGGCTGCGGAGACGGGCTTTTGTCGGGCCGGCCTGAATCCGGGGAAGGCCCTGTCATTTCTTGGGCTTTCTTCTCATCGGCCCCAACCTCATGGCCCCCGAGCCGGTTCGTCGCCAACCGCGGGTGCCGCGGGCGCCTGATCCGTCGACGCCGGTGTCTCTCCGCTGACAACCTGAACCTCGAGGATTCGCCCGGCGCGGTCGATCTGCAGCGTCAGAGCATCGCCCGCCGACGCCATCCGCTCGAGCATCGTTGCCTGAGTGGCGAACGGCTCCCCATCGATGGCGATGATCCGATCACCACAACGCAGGCCGGCACGCTCGAGGGGTGAACCAGGCACGACACGAACGACAACCGGTGCCGACGGCTCGCCGGCATCGGACCGAGTGCTCATGCCCCACCGCACACGCTGTTCCACCGGCCCCGCCTGGACAACGCGTTCGAGCGCGTCACGGTGGGCATTCTTCTCTCGGCGACTGGCGTCACGGAAGTCGGCCAGCGTCCCCGGCCGGTTAGCCACGACTTTCACTACCCCCAGGGCCAGCCGCGCCACCGCCTCGACCCCCGCGGTGTTCACCAATTGCACATCGTCGCTGGGACGGTGGTACTCGTCATGGAGCCCGGTGTGGAGCATGACGGTGGGCACGCGGGATTCAATGAACGGGAAGTGATCGGAATCGTCGACGATGTCCCAGTCGAAGATGAGTTCCAGCCCCGTCTCCCGATTCGTCTCGGTGAGGATCCTCCGCAGGCCGGTCATGGTTCTGCCGCCGTAGATCTCGACACGCTCGCCGCGAAGCCGGCCGATCATGTCGAGGTTGACCATGAACACCGGCCGCAGGTCACGGAGTGGCTGCGGGCGGACGCGGACGAAGTGCCACGAGCCGAGCAGTCCCTTTTCCTCCCCGTCCCAGAAGGCGAGGAGCACCGGCCGCCGCGGCTTGGCCGGCATGGCCTGGAGCACCTCGGCGATCTCGAGCACCCCGGCGACCCCCGAAGCATTGTCGTCGGCGCCGTTGTGGATCAGTCCCGTCGGGCCGTAGCTGTTGGCGGCCGTGCCGTAGCCGACGTGATCGTAATGGGCCCCCACGACGACCAACTCCCTTTCGCAGGCTGGGTCGCTGCCCGGCACCAGGGCGAGGATATTCCGCATCGTCCCGAACCGTTGGTAGTACGTTCCCTCGTCCCCGGCCGGCCGGAGGCCGGCTCCGCGGAGCGTCTCGACGATGTAGGCGCCGGCGGCTCGCCCTCCTCGGCTCCCCCCTTCGCGTCCTTCGAGGGCGTCATCGGCAAGGGCGGCCACGTGACGGCCGGCCCCCGCGGCGTCGATCACCGACACCGCTTCCGCAGCATGGCCCCGTTCCCCTCCGAGCAGGCTGGCCGACAGAATGAACCACCCCCAGGCGATCGCCGGTAAAACCGTCCGCACGTTCATGATCCAGGCACTCCGAGTGACCGCCCCGGCCCCCTTCGACAACACCCCCCACACGGGAGGGGTTTCGGAGGAACGCCCCGCGACCCACAATGGCCCCTCCAGTGGACTTCGCTCTCAGAGCGACGGCAAGGTGAGTCCGGTGATCAACCGGGCATCCTGGCCGGGCTCTTTGCAGTCGCTTTTTGGGTTCATTGGGTGAGGAGAGGTGGCAGAGCGGTCGAATGCGCGTCTTTGCTAAAGACGTGTCCGGTCAAAAGCTGGACCGCGGGTTCGAATCCCGCCCTCTCCGTTTGGTGCAAAAGTTCGAGAAGAAGATGCCCTTGTTTCCAAGGCTTCTTGAAAAGCGAGTCATCGTTCACTTCCGTGACGTTGCTGAAACTCTGCTGATGCCCTGCTGTCCACGGGTGGGCTTGGCAGGGCGTTCGGCCAACTGCCGTATCGGCACCTGTGCTTGCTTGTCAGCAATTTGCACTTAGATCTTCAGGGCCTCCTCATCGACGTGGGCGACCCAGCGGCGGAGGGTGAAGAAAAACCACCCCGGCGAGCACGGCGATCGTGCAGAAGGAATGCCGGAACTTGTGGCGTGCCCTCGAGCACGAACTTCGCGATTACGGTCTTCCGAAAGGCCAGTACATGGCGGTCGTTGGCGGGCTGCTTCGCGGTGGCGGCGGTGCCGTTCATCAGGTCGATCACCCATTTTCCAAGGCAGGCCAGCTTCGATCGGCCACTCAGTGGCGGGGTCGCCTTGTCGAAAGAGCCGATGCAAGAACTGCTCGGTTTCTTGTCACGAGAGAGGTGAGGCGAGACCTGCGCCTGACCCTACCCCGTTTTTGTGCCAGGGTTCCTGAGGGCGCAGGCGGCAGATGGATTCACCGAAAGTCCTTGGTGATGATGCCCCCCTTCATCACGAAATCGACCCGCTCCGTGACGGTGATGTCATCGAATGGGTCGCCCGGCATGGCGATGATGTCGGCTGCCTTGCCGACCGCCAGAATGCCGATGTCGTCTCGCATCAGCAGTTCGGCGGCCACGCTTGTTCCGGCACGCAAGGCGCGGGGGATCGAAAGCCCGTTGTTCACCAGTTCGGCGAACTCGGTGGCATTGCTCTGCGCCAGCGGAAACGTACCGAAGTCACTTCCGAGGGCCACTTTCACGCCACAATTGGACAGGTTGCGAGCGCTCTCAAGGATCGCCGTGGCATGCTTTCGATACTTCGCCCGGACATGCGCCGGTTCATTGACCGCCGCCCAAAACGCATCGTCGTCGATGAGCCTTGCAAAACGCACGACGGCGATCTGCGTGGGCACCAGGAATACCCCTCGAGCCTCCAAGAGCTTCAACGTCTCGAGCGAAGCCATGCTGCCGTGCTCGACACTCCGGACCCCCGCCATCACCGAACGGCGAATTCCCTCGTCGCCGTAGGCATGGGGCGTGCAGGGTATGCCGAGATCGCGAGCCGTCGAGACCAGCGCGTCGATCTCTGCCTGACTGTATGGCACTTGCGCGGGATCATCCGCCGGGCTGGCAAATCCTCCGGTGGCCCCAAACTTGATCCATTGCGAGCCGCGGCTCACCTCGGTGCGGACGACACGGCGAATCTCATCGACGCCATCGGCGAGGTTATTCTGGGCGACAGGGGTTTGTGCCGCCACGAGGGGCCTCGTATCGCCGTGCCCTCCGCTCGTGGACACGAGGTGCGCCGCGACGATCATGCGAGGACCGGTGACCAAACCCTTCTCCACAGCCCGCTGGAGCGAAACCGTGGTGTAGCCGCCGAAATCCATGTCGCAGAGGTCGCGAACGGTCGTGAATCCGCGGTCGAGCAGAACCCGCAGGGCCTGCACGCCCAACACGGCCTTGTCGGCGGGAGCCAGCGCCCAGATCGCCCCCTCATCCTCCGGCCGCATCGTGACGTGGACGTGGCAGTCGATGAATCCGGGAGTCACCGTGTGCTTGGAGAGATCGACGACCCTGCAACCGTCGGGCCGCTCGACCGTCCGTCCCATCGCCGCAATCCGACCGTCCCGAACCAGAATCTCCATCGGGCCAAGCGCCGCGTCAGCAAGACCATCCCAGACATTCCCCGCCACAAGCACCACGACACTCACCGGCGGCGGCGAGGCGACCGGATCGCCGCGGCATTCTCCCGATATCACGACGCCCGCCACGAGAGTCACCAGTTGCGCCACGATCGCAATTCGGTTCATGTCCGTGACCAGGTTGGAGTCCGTGCAGAGGCGGCTGAAACGCTCCCCCTACGATAAGTCGCCCGAACGGACTTCGGCAAGGACCGTCCGCAAAAGCGCCCCCTCGCCGCACCCCTCTTGCGGGCTATTTTGTCGCTCGTTCGGCATTTTCATCGAGTCCGGCAAACAAGCGGTCTTTCCAGCTTCTTTTTCGCGACCACGCGGCCCCTAGCGGCGGTTTTCCAAAGTGACCGATTTCTTGACCGCACACAAATCCTGGTGTAGTTATTCGAAATTCTCCCCGCGCCGGCGTCGCGATGCCGGCCTGACCTTTCAGGAACCGCGATCACAATGTCTCCGTTTCCGATCCGCCGCGTCACCGATGCTCCCGTCCGCAATCGGGCACGCAATCGCCGCCCCGCCCTCGCTGTCGATCGTCTCGAAGACCGTCGCATGCTGGCCATCCTGCCGGGCCAGGTGGTGACATCCGCCACCTACATCGACGCCGATGGCGACTCCGTGGCCGTCACCGTGACCGGCGACGTGCAGCAGGGAGCCGGCTTCACGGTGGAGCTTGCGGGGCAGGCGACCGACAACGCTGACGCCACACGGATCAACCTCTCTGGCCTCACGAAAGCCAACGGCCTGCAGGTGGTGGTCACTCCTAACAAACGCTCGGAGCAGCCCGGTAGCAACTTCGCCACGCTCTACTCGCCCGGCTACACCAACGTTGCCTTCCTTTCGAACGACTCGACAGAACATCCCGCCATTCCGATGGTCGGCCTGGGGGGCATCCGGTTGTCTGCCGCCGTGGTGAACTCGATGTCGCTCGACGGCATCGCCGTTGGCAACATCACGCTCGATGCCGGACAGACTCCGTTCTGCGACCGCATCAACACGCAAAACAACCAGCAGAGCTTGGACTCCACGAAGTACCAGCCGGTCACCGGCCTGATCGACCTGGGCGGCATTACCGCCGCCAGCATCAAATCGCTGGTGATCAACGGCGCGATCAGCCCGCTGCCGGCAACCCCTACGACACTTCGGTCACGAACGACTTTCGCAGCGTCATCAACGTGTCTGGTTCGATCGGCAGGGTGATTGGCCTGCGCAGCAGCCTGTCGGGAGCCATCCGAGCCGAGAGCATCGGCTCCGTCCGCGTCGCCAACATCGCCGGGGAGATCACGACCCGCAGCAGCGATCCCTTCTCCATCAACCTGCCCTCGGACTTCAAGGGCTTCATCAACTGCGGCGGGCACCTGAACCTCGGCTTTCCGCTCTCCGACGGGGCCAGGATCACCGGCCAGATCAACGCGAAAAAGGGCATCTCCGGCTCCGACAAGGACTCGATGACAGACACGCTCTACCTCCCCGGCGGCTACGCGGGGTCATTCACGAACAAGAGCGATGACAATAGCCCTGTGCCGGGGATCGCCGACATCGAGATCGATGGCGCGGCTCTGCTGACGATCTACTCGGCGTCGAGCGTGGGAAGCATCTCCGCGGACGAGTTCAGCGGCGACTGCGTGATCGAGGCCGGAACATCGATCGGCAACCTCGAGGCCGGGCAGGGCGGGATGGAGGGCCACTTCCAGGCCGGCACCGACATCGGCAACATCAAGTCTGTTCGGAACATCGAAGCGGTGATGAGCGCCGGCGGCAACATCGGCTCCATGACCTCCGTCGCCGGCAACATCGAATCGCGTTCGATCCAAGCGCGCGGCAACATCGGTCAGATCAACGTCCACACGGGAATGCTCGGCACGTCGATCGTCGCCGGCGGCGATCTGGCCGGCATCTCGATTGCCGTGGGAGACATCGAACTCTCCGCCATCCGCGGCCGCGACATCGGCCCGATCCAGATCAACGATGGCGGCATTCAGACGTCATCGTTCGCCGCGACTCGTGACATCAAGACGGTCTCGACGTTCGGCGGCGAGGGTGGCTTCGGGATCACCGACGTGAGCATGGTCGCCGGTCGCGACATCGGCGGCATCGTCAGCCAGACGCACGTCGGATATGGCATCAGGATGCTGAAGCTCGACGCTGGCCGCGCGATCGCGTCGATCAACGGGACGTCCTACGGCGCCCTGGGGTCGCTCGACGGGGCGGGAATTTTCGAGTCAAACTTCCTTGCCGCCACCATCGGCCCCGTGCTGGGCCGGAGTTCGGGCGGGCGAGGCATCGAGTTCTCGAAGATCGTCACCCGCACGGCATACGCGGGCGGCAGCATTGACCGGACGACCGGCCGCGTCGAGTCGGTCGTCGGAGAGGGCTGGCTCGATGGCCTGTTCGACGTGACCGTCGTCGCCCATACCGACATCGGCGCGATCTCCGGCACCGCCTTCATCGACGGGACCGGCATCAGCGCTGGCTCCTACGACGCCAATTATGGCGAGATCGGTCAGATCACCGCCGTCGGTGGTGCAGCCGGTGGCCACGGCATCTTGGGAACCCGGTTCCAGGCCACCGACCTGGAGGTCGGCCGGATCGCCGGGATCACGACCTCGGCCAATGCCAACGGCCTCGACGCGATGACGGACACGAAGGTGTACGCCGGCTCGCTCGGCCCGATCAAGGCGACGGTGCACGGCGGCCTCGACGGCAACGGCATCGTGGGAGGGGAGATCCGGGCCTTCAGCGGGGCGATCGACTCGGTTTCAGTAGAAGTGCGGTCGATCAACGGCATCGGCATCCTGAACGGCAAGATCACCGCCTCCGGCGACTTCGGCCCGCTCACGGTCAAAACGTTCAACGCCACGGGCATCAGCGGGGGTGAGTTTCAGTCTCGGGGTAACTTCGGCGACATCACGGTCACGGCCGAGAAGGGGGGCAACGGCATCGAGAACGCCCTCTTCACGGCCCCTGGCCGGATCTTCTACGACGACCCGTCGGACCCGTCGCTCGACCGCGATCCCAAGGGCAGCTTCGGCAAAATTACCGTGGATGCCAATGGCACCAGCGACCTATCGAACGGCATCGTGGCAACGAAATTCAGCGCGATCGGCGACATCGGCCTCGTCACGGTGCGTTCGAAGGGTGCGACGGCCATCATCGACTCGACATTCGAAGCCGACACCGACGGCGACTACACCGGCACACCGACAACGGAGAGCCCCGGGCAGAACACCGGCACGATCGCAGGAATCACGGTCGTCGCCGCCGGACGTCACCCGCTCGTCTCGTCGGGCATCGTCCGCTCCACGTTCACGGCCGCGATGATCGGTAACGTAACCGTGAGCGTCCGGACAGTCGAGGGCGGTGACGGCATCGTCGGCTCCCGGTTCGAGGCCCGGACGGCCATCTACGACGGCTTCGGCAACTTCGACAACGTGGGGCGGATCGGTAACGTCACGGTGACCAATGCCGCCGACCAACTGGTGTCCGGATCGGGCATCAGTCGCAGCACCTTCTTTGCTGGAGCCGGTGGCGGCATCGGCAACATAGACGTCAAGACGGCCAGCGGCTCCGGCATCATCTCGAGTGTCTTCGATGCTTCGATCCAAGGCGTGGTGTTAGACCCCGACCAGAACCTGTTCACGTCGACGATCGGGACGATCACCGTGAATGCCGGCCGCGTCGCGGGGTTCACGGCGGTGCCGGCGGGCATCACCCTGTCCACCTTCACCGCGGCCGCCGGCATCGGCGTCGTCACAGTGAATTCGGTGGGCACCGGCGTTACGGGATCGATCTTCGAAGCCGATTTCGACTGGCAGCTCGTCAACGATACTCCGGGGGCCATCGGCAACATCACCGTCCGCGTGCCGGGTAGAAATGCCTCTGCGGTAACCGGCTCGGTCTTCGGGGGATACTCACTCGGGAATATCGACGTACGCCTCGCGTCCGATGCCAAGAATGGTGTCAACGCCGTCGCGCTGTCGAACTTCAATGCGCGTGGCGGCGCGATCGGCAACGTGACCGTGGTGCATTCGATGACCGGTCTGCCCTACTCGACGGGGCTGGGCTATGCGATTCTGACGAGCTCGTTCGTCGCGACGACCGGAATCGGATCGATCTCGATCACCGGCAACACGCTGGGCGCGGTGTTCATCGTGGGCGGCCAGCCTGTGCAGCCGGTCGCGGCCAAGGCACAACGGGCCAGGTCGCTTGCCTTCTCCCCGTACACGATCGGCACGATTTCGCTCAATGGGGGCGCCTCGCACTCCCTGTCGTTCACGGCTCCGGAGGTGGCCGGCCTGACGTTCACCAATGCCCCCGCAAATGCGGACGTGCGGATCGTTTTCAATGCCCCAACCGTCGGCAACGTGGCCGTCGACGCCCCGATCGGCTCCGCGAAACTGGACATCAGCGGCCTCTTCGGAACCATCGGCGATGTCACGGTCGACGGGGCCTTGACGATGACCTCCACCGCGGTCACCGCCGTGGGCACCGTGACGACGGGCGCCGGCGCGACTCTCTCGACTCCTGCGCTGCAGTCGCTCGGAGGACTGAGCGTGGGAGGAACCCTGTCGCTACCGAAGGGACTGCCGACCCTGCGGCAGTGCGGTAATGTGACTGCCGGCGCATTGGCCACATTGGCGAAGAACGTCCAGATCGGATCCGGCACGGTCGGGTCTTCGATGGGACGACTGCAGATCAATGCGGCCAATCGCGGAAAGGGCATCTACGGCTTCGCCTTCGCGAACTGGCCCGCGAATGCCACGAAGCAGAATCCGGTCGCGATCGTCGACGGCAGGGCCATCGTGACGGCCACGGTCAAGCCGCAGGTGGCCAACGGCGTGAGCGTCGTCAGGATGGCGAAACGATGACGCGACGAACCACCCGCCGCATGAGGCCGACCTTCAGGCTAGGACTTGAGCAGTTCGAGCCCCGGCATGCCATGTCGGCGGCGCCGCTCTCCACGCTGCTCTTACCACCGCTGCCACAGAATGTCGCGGCTCCGCCGCAGGTGTTCTCGGCTTCGGTGATAATCTCGCCGTCCATCGTCGCGGCAATGCCCGTGGCCGTGGTGCCGACCTTGCCGGATTCCCTGTACGGTTATTCGTCGCTCCTGACCACACAGACCGCGGCCGTGGGCTACGACTTTGCCACCCAAGCCAGTCTGTCTCTCGCCGGCATCGACGTTGGCTTGGTCGACGTGCCCCTGGGGGCCACGCTCGAACTGGAGGTGCTCTCCGGGCTGCGGTTCTGGAACGGCCGTGGGCAGCCCGCCTTTTCGTCGGTGAACGGCGGCGTGGAGATCAATCTGAAGTCGGCCGGCGGCGATCTCCGCGTCGGCGCGAACAGCGACCGTGGTCTCGGACAACCGTCGGGCAGCACGCGGCGCATCATCGATGTGGCCGTGTCTGACGGGTTGCCCGTCGCCCGCCAAATTCGGGCAACTATCGGCTATGGCGGTATCCAAGAGTCGTTCGCCAAGTCAGGCGGACCGGCTGGCATCTACGCATTCAGCGGGCTGTGGTCGGTCCGCAACGCGGCGGGTATCCGCGATTCGGCTCCCGTGACGTTCGTGTTCGCGCTCAGAGGCGTGTCACGCCAAGCTCGCGATGCCGCCGTGGCATCCTTTGCCGGCGCCGCGGTCCGATCCGCCGCGATCGTGTCCGTGGCGACACAGGTCGTCGAGCCCGATGGCCCCGGCCAGTCCTTCCTCCGCGTGAACGTTCAGTATTCTGATCTGGTCACCGTCACCGGCAGGTCGCCGCTGCTGCCGATTTTCTTTGATGGCCGGATGAGGCTCGCCTCGCTTGAGCGCGCCTCCGCAACGGTGTCCACGAAAAGCTTGTCTTTCGTGCTGATTCCAACCGCAACTGACCGACTCTCAGCAAGCGTCCGCATCGGCGGCAGCCTCCAACTCCAGTCAGGCAGCAGCCTCCGAACGACGGCGGGCGGCCCGGCGGTACTCAGTCTGCCCCCCGAGGCGAGCAGAAGCCGCGTGATCGGCTTCGACGGAGCCGCGTCGATCATCGCATCCGACATCGTTCGCGACACGACGTGGCGGCGGGGCACGACCTACATCGTCGACGGCGAGGTCCACGTGCGACCGGGCGTGACTCTCACGATCGACGACGGCGTCACGGTGCTCGTCCGCAATGGCTACCGGCCGAAACGGACGATCACGGCAAGTGCGTTGATCTTCGACAGCGGCTCTCGGCTGCGTGCCAAGACGGTGACGTTCGGCTCGGCCGATGATCAGAATCGCCCGACCACGACTCCCAACAATGGCGGCGTGTTCTTTCTCGGCACCTCGCGGAGTTGCTCCAAGGATGGCATCTCTGTCGACGCGTCAGCGGCCTCCGGCCGCTCCTCATTCATGGCCGACCTGCTCATTTTTGATTCGCTGGGCCGCAGCGACCCGCGGTACGGCGACAGCGATTTGACCGACGACATCGACGCCGTCTCGCTTCTGGGCCTGGACATGACGGAGTGGCGGGTGAAGGCCGTCCGCACCCAGAACTCGGGCGACGACGGTTTTGATGTCACCAACTCCGCCGTCGCTCTCGATTCGCTGACGGTGGTGAACCCCGCCGAGGACGGCCTGAACGTCACCAGCAGCACCGTGCAAATCCGCCGATCGTTGACGGTGGCGATGTCGCCAAGCATCTCGTCCGACCGCGAGCTCTTCGACCTCGAGGTCGACGACGGTGGTGCACGGATCTCGATTAACCGTCGTGCCTACGTCGACCTTCGCGGCTACTGGGGCAGCGTCTTCGACGAGGTGAATCTCAACTCTCTGGACATGCCAGCGCCGCCGCGACGGGGCACCACGAGCGTATGGTATGCCTACGTCGGCACGCTGACCCGCGGACCAGCCCTCGTCTATTCGACGATCGCCGACTGATCGACCCTCCCGCTCGGCAATAGCCGCAAATCCGGCGGGACGATCGTGGCGGCCGACTGCTTCGACAGCCCTGAAAAGTCGGATGGATTGGTGTGCGGGAATAAGCCAATTACCCGTTCGGATAGTTCGGCTATTCCCGCCTGCTTGTGCCCACAAAAACAGCGGCGTTTTCGTCACCCGCAACGGCGGCGGGCGAACTCACGAGCCTGGGCACGCCGAGAGGCGTGGCTTTCTAACAGATAAACGCCGCGACTGACCAACCACTGGGCCAGCGACACGCGGAGATGGCGAGCGCGGCCGTCGGGCCGCCGCTCGTAGAGTTTCAACATCACCGTGCCGTCGGGCATGTATCGCACATGCCGCACCGGCCGGTCGTTGAACGTGGTGATTTTCACCATGAAACCTTCCGTGCACAAAAAAAGGCAGGGGCGGCACCCGAAGGCGCCGCCCCTGCCGTGATGAATCTCGAAATAGTCGTCGGCCGATTGCGATCAGCGGCGCTTGCCGCCAACTGGCGGAACGAAGATGATGACGCTCAAAGCGCTTGATCCACTGGCGAGCGGGTACGGGAATGCCGACTCTTTACGTTGAAACGTCGATCGTCAGCTACCTGCGAGGCCGACCAAGCGGTCAGGTTGTTGCAGCGGCGCGGCAACTATTGACGCAACAGTGGTGGGCTGCAGAGAGGTCGAACTACGAACTCGTCACCTCGCAGTACGTGCTCGATGAAGCGGCCGACGGCGATTCCGCCCTCGCTCAGCGCCGCCTCGAGGCGCTGACGGGTGTCCCTATCCTGCCGATCGAGGAGGCGATCCTGGAAATCGCCCAAGAAATACTGCGGAAAGCGATTCTGCCGCGATCGGCGAGCGTCGACGCCCTTCATATCGCGATGGTTGCTCACCATCACGTAGACTACTTGTTGACATGGAACTGCACGCATATCGCGAATGCACGAATCCTTCCCAAGGTTTTTGACGTACTGGACAGGGCGGGGCTCGCGCGACCGATCATCTGCACGCCCGAGGAGTTGTTGAACGATGACGCAGAAATCTCCTGATCGCGATACGACGATCGAAGACATTCACGCTACCCGGCGACGCATCGCGGAAAAGTTCGGGCATGATCTAGCAGCCATCGTCGAGGACGCCCAAAAGCGGCAAGCCACTTCTGGCCACGAAATCTGGCGACCGAAGCCAAAGCCATCGGCTGCGTCCCCGAATCCCTGATGTCATGACGCTCGGCGGCTCCTGCCGCCGCCCTTGCGTTTGCCCGCCTGAAGCCAGTGCTTGCTGCGGCAGGTGGTCGGGCTTTTCCGTCAATCGGCGGTACGGCTCGGGAAGCCTCGCGGCGTCCATCAACCGCGTGATGGCGGCGCAGTTCTCCATGTCGAGCTCCTTGGCAATCTCCTTGTAGGTCTTGCCCTCGAGCCGCCGCCCCACGATCTGGGGCGTGCTTCACGAGCTGCGGCTCGTCGAACGCACTCACCAGCAGCGTGCGCTTGAGCATCGCCACCGGCTCGGTCGCAGCCTCGTCGCCGGCCGGCTGGCGGAGCGGCTCCGCCACTGCTGGCAGCAGCGCCGCCACAAGATTAATTGTGAACTCGAGCCTCGGCACCACTCGCTTGCCGTCGATCCGCATTAACGGAATCACGCGAATCGGCCCGTCGCGCAGCTGCCGCAGGATCACCGCGGCACGATTCTCCTCGCCGAGCAGCTGACCTTCACCGCCTCTAGGTGTTCGAGCAACTTGGCGGCTTTGCCAAATCGGGCCGCTTCGTTCCAACACCAGCCAACGATCACAAGTCGTTGACGGGCATGGACATTGCGTCAGGAATCGCAGAAAATCCGAGACCGCGGAAAACAGTCCCGAAAGAATCCCGCCCTCTCCGTTGGATTTCAGACAGGCATGAACGACGTTGCTGACGGGGATTCGTCCGCCCGGGAACGCCGTCTCACGGCCTGCAACCGTGATTGCCCCGATGCCTGCGGGATCGTGGCCACGATCGAGGATGGGCGGATCACGCGCCTCGCCGGCGACCCGGCCCATCCGGTGACACAGGGATTCCTCTGCCACCGCACCAGCCGGTTCCTCGAGCGTCAATACGCTCCCGACCGGCTCACCTCCCCGCTCCGCCGCGACGGCGACTCGTTCGTACCGGTTTCCTGGGAGGAAGCCCTCGACGACATCGCCGGCCGACTGATGGCGATCCGGGCGGAATCGGGGCCGGCAGCGATCCTCGCCTACCGCTGCGGCGGATCGATGGGAATCCTCAAAGGCGTCGTCGATTATTTCTTCGAACGCTTCGGGCCGGTCACCGTCAAGTCAGGAGACGTCTGCACTGGCGCCGGTGATGCCGCCCAGATGACCGACTTCGGCGACGAGGATAGCCACGACTTCTTCGATCCCACCCGATCCCGCACGATCATCCTGTGGGGAAAAAACCTCCACGTCTCGAGCGTGCACCTCATCCCGGTCCTCCTCGAGGCGCGGGCCCGTGGAGCCACGCTGGTTTCCGTCGATCCAGTGTTCCACAAGACTGCGGCGATGTGCGATCTGTTCGTGCAGCCGCGGCCGGGGGGCGACATCCCGCTTGCCCTCGGGGTGGCACGGCGGATGTTCGAGTCTGGCACGGCCGATCCCGGCGCCGGGGATTACTGCGACCACCTCGACTTTTTTCTCGCCCTGACGCACTCCCGCGGCGTGGAGGCGTGGGCCGAGCTCGCTGGAGTGCCGTTGGCGTCGCTTCTGGCCCTCGCCGACGCCTATGCAGTTCGCCCTGCAGCGCTCCACATCGGCTGGGGCCTGCAGCGGCGGCAGCATGGCTCGGCCGCGGTCCGCGTTCTCGACGCGCTGGGGGCCATCTCGGGGAACATCGGGGTCCCTGGCGGCGGCGTGTCGTATTACACGAAGCGCCGCGGGGCCTTCGACCTGTCGTTTGCCCGCCGCGAGGAGGTCGCTCCCCGCCTCCTTCCCGAGGCGTGCCTCGGCCGCGCGATTCTCGAGGCCCGCAATCCTCCGATCCGGGCCGTCTGGATCAGCTCCGCCAATCCGGTGGCGATGCTGCCGGAATCTCACACCGTCGCCGAGGCACTGGCAGGGCGGGAACTCACCGTCGTGGTCGATTCCTTCCTCACCGACACCGCGCGCGTGGCGCATTACGTCCTCCCCACGACGACGTTACTCGAGGAGGATGACCTCCTCGGGGCTTACGGACACCACTGGATCGTCGAATCGCGCCCGGTCGTCGCGCCGCCGCCCGGAGTGAAGAGCGATCTGGACATCATCAGCGAACTCGCGCTGAGAACCGGCCTCGGAGACGCTTTCTCCGCCGACGCCGACAGCTGGAAGCGACGCGTTCTGGGGAAGGTGGCCGATCGCGGCGCGTCGCTCGACGATCTCCGCCGCGGCCCGGTCAGAAACCCCCTCGCCCCGACCCTGATGTATCCCGACCGCGTCTTCCCCACAGCCACTGGCAAGGTGAACCTCGTCCACGATGTCACGCTCGATCCCCCGCGCGGGACACCCCTGCGACCGCTGCTGCTGATGGCGCTGGCCACCGAACGGGCTCAGGGATCGCAGTGGCTCCCGTCGCAGCAGGAGGGCCCCGCCACCGCCACGGTCCATCCCTCCGCGGCAGCTGGCTTCGCCGACGGGGCATTGGTGAGACTCGAGTCGGAGATCGCGGAGATCGTCGTCCGACTGAAGTTCGACCTGCGACAACGGGCTGATGTCGTGCTCATGGAGAAGGGGGGATGGCTGAGCGCTGGACGCTGTGCCAACGCGCTGATCCGCGGCGCGGAGACCGATGCTGGCGGCTGTGCGGTCTACCACGACACTCCGGTCCGGCTGCTCCCCGTGTCGTCTGCCTGAGGCACCCCTACCGCCCTCAGCGGTGGCCCAAGATCCCAACGTCTGCGAGAGGACCCCCGATGCCAACCGCCAACCTCCCCGCCATCCGTCTGATCGCGATCGCGGTCTGGGCCTTGGCGACGACAGCGACGGCGACCGCGGTAGAGCCAACGGGGCTCACCGATCAGCGAATCCTCGACGACACGCGTGTGATCGCGATCTCGATCTCGCTGCCTGCCGAGGACTGGGAAGCCATCCGTAACGAATCTCGCGACATGGGCGCGGTGTTGCGCGGCGACCTCTCGAGCCCCTTCACCTGGCGTCAGGCCGACATCGTCATCGACGGCGTGCCGGTCGGCTCGGTCGGCGTTCGCAAGAAGGGGCTGCTCGGATCGCTCGACAGTACCACTCCCTCGTTGCTCGTCGACTTCAACCGTTTCGTCGACCAGGAACCGGTCGCAGGACTGGGACGTCTGACGCTCAACAACAACAAGCAGGACACCTCCTTGATCAGCCAGTCTCTGGCGTACCGGGTGTTCCGCGCGGCTGGTCTGGCGGCTCCGCGCGTCGGATTCGCGACCGTCACCGTCAACGACGAACCGCTCGGCGTCTATTCGAACGTCGAGTCGGTCCGCAAACCGTTTCTCCGCCGGTCGTTCGGGGATGGCAGCGGGATGCTCGTCGAGGGGACGATCAATGACGTTGTCCCCGAATCGCTCGCCCGTCTCGAGGTGCAGGGGGCCAATAAGCCTGGCGACCGGGACAGGCTCGAGGCCCTCGCCGCGCTCCTGGCATCCCCCGATCCGCTCGATGTGGAGCAACTCGGGAGCCTCGTCGATCTCGACGACTTCTTCACGTTCTGGGCGGTCGAGTCGCTCCTCAACATCTGGGACGGCTACACCGCCAACCAGAACAACTACTTCGTCTATGCCAACCCTGCCGATGGACTGTTCCGCTTCATCCCCTGGGGCGCCGACGCCGCGGCCGGCCAGGCCCCAGGCTTCGGCGGCCCGTTCGCACCCCGCCGCGCCCCGCCCCCGGTCGCGGCCCAGGCCGCCCTTCCCAACCGTCTCTACTTCACCCCTGGCATGGCCGACCGCTACCGGGTGGCGCTCGAAGGGCTCCTCGACTCGGTGTGGCGCGAGGATGAATTGCTCGCCGAGGTCGATCGCCTCGAGCACCTCCTCATGCCGGTGCTCGGAGGACGACAGACCGGCGCGCCGAAAGCGATGGAAGCAGTCCGGGACTACATCCGTCGGCGCCGTGGAGAACTCGCAAACGCCTTCGAGACATGGCCTGCCGAGGCCCCGTCGACCTGGCGGCGCCCAATGACAAGCAAGCCGCTCGGCACTGCGACCGGATCGTTCTCGGCTACGTATCGCGAAGGCGCCATCGACGACGTCCCCCCTGCGGACGTTGCCCTGACCCTGATCCTCAGTGGCGAGCCCATCACCCTCACGGATGTGGAGGCCTCTGTCTCGACCTTTATGTTCCCCGGATTCGGTGGCGGCAGCCCCCGCCGCGGACCCGATCGCCCCGGCGAAGCCTCACCCGAGGCCCCTCCGCCCGGCTCCCCCGGCGAATCGCCGGTGAGTGTCGTAATCTCCGGGAAGCGGGCCGACGATGGCAAACCATTGGCCCTCAACCTGTTCCTCGATCGTCGCCGGGTGCGGGACACCGACGCTTCACTGCCCGTCAACGGCATGGTCACGGAGGGAACCTCCGGCTTCGGCATCCCCGGCCTGATGCCGATGCGGTCGATCTCCGGCACGTTCACCCCCGCTGAACGCGGCCTTGCTCCGGGAGAGCAGCTCGGCGGCACCTTCTCGCTCGAGATCACGAAGCTGGAGGGGGGGCTGATGAACCAGGCGCCGATGAAAAAGCCCGACTCGGAGGCATCGCCCGCTGCCGACGCGGCGGCGACACCTTCCCGCTGACGATCCGTCGGAGCATCCATCCACGGGCTACGTCCACTCAAGGTTCCCCCCTCACCCAGCCAGCGTTTTTCGGGGGAGTCTGCGACCGCTTGAAGCGGCGGGGCACTTCCCACCCCCTTCCGGCCTCCGTCCAGACTCTGGTTCAAGGCCCAAAACCGGGTTTTCGATGGGGCTCAAGGGGGGAAAAGTCCAGCCTTTTGGAGGCGCGGCCCGCCTGCTACCCTCCGCCCTCCCCGTTCCCCTCCGGAGTCGAACCGATGCATGCCCACTGCCTCTCCGCGAACACTGAACGTCGATTGACAGGCCCGTGCGACCGCTTGGTCGGATCGCTGGCCGGGCTCTTCATCGCCCTCGGGTGTCTGATGGACGGGGGCCAAGCGGCAGCGGGGGATGGCGTGCTGCTACGCGTCGAGACGGAGGTCTTCGCCGACGACGACGAGGCTCCGGTTGCCCGCAGCCTGAGCCTGTTCAGGGATGGCGTCGCCTGGGACTTCCTCCAAACCCTCTCCAAAGAGAAGGAAAAGGAAAAGGAGGACGATGCCGGGCCGGATGAACCGGTGGAGTTCGTGCTCCACGATCCTGCCCGGGAGCGGATCATCCTCGTCGATCCGGCTCGTCATGTGAAAACGCAGATCGATCATCTGCAACTCGAACGCCTCCGCGCATCCCTGGGAAACTGGGCGCGAAAGTCCGACGACCCACTCATGCGCTGGGCGGGGGGCCCCGACTTCAGCGAAGGCATGGAGGAAACGGCGACGAAGATCGTCCTCGTCGGCCCCCGCGTCCGCTACGAAGTGGCCTTTGAAGAGGCAGACGACGGAGCAGTTCCTGAGGAATACCAACGCTTCGCCGACGCCGCCCTGCTCGTCAAGGCCCTCGTCCACCCCGGCGGCCTTCCCCCATTTCCGCGGATCGCCATCAACCGCCGCGTCGCCGCCGCAGGGGGAATCCCCGCCACGGTCCGCCTGGAGATCGACTCGCGGATGGCCAAGCTCGGAAGGCGGCCGACCGTGTTGCGATCGAAACACAAGGTCCTGGAATCATGGCTCGCCTCCGATCACAAACGGGTGGCAGCGGCTGAGGAACGGATGGCGGTCGCGGCTCCAGTCGATCTCGCCACTTACGCCGGCCGAGGCGAGGGGGACGGCCCCGTCGCCACCGCACCAGGGGCAGGAAAACGCCGCTGATCGCCCCTCCTCGGGGCCCGAACGGTGGTCTGCCCACCACCCCCTGCCTGCACCGATGGTTGCCAGCCCACCCCGCACGGCACAACAGGCGAATCCGCTACCCCTCCGGTCGCACCCAAGAAAGTCGACGCGGCCGGACGATGTTCCCTGTACCGCACAAATTGCCTATTCCACGAAACCATCCCCGCCCCAGCCGACCACGACGGCAGGCGGTTCCGGCCGCTGGTCGCGGTGGTTGACAGACGTACAGTGACGCTTGTAAAGTCGCCTCATCACATCCAACAGCCCAGGAACGGAGTCTCCCATGCTGGTTCTTTCACGGAAGCAAAACGAACGGATTCGAGTCGGCGATTCGGTCGTCGTGACCATCGTCCGGGTGAGTGGCGACAAAGTGCGGATCGGGATCGAAGCCCCTGCCGATGTCCGCGTCCTCCGCGACGAACTCCACCCGTGTGGAATCCAATCCGAGATCGCCGTCGCCCACGAGCCGGCAGGAGCGGAACGGGTCATCGAGTTGCGGCTCGCGACGGCAGGCTGACGATGGAGGGGCACCGGGAGACGATGGCTCATGAACACTCCCCCCGGTGAAGCCGCCACACCACGACAGGCCGGTGGCGCGGGACGGCGTTGGTTACGCCGTCCCGCTGCCGCCAGGTTGTTCCTCATCAGCTTGCTCGTGATAGGTTTGCTCGCGATCGGGCTGCTGTTGGCAAGCTACTCCCTGTTGCATTTCATCCCTGTCGGCATCCGTGGTGCCATTCCCTCCGGGGCCGACGGGGAGCGGGCCGCGGGGAGGATGATGTCGAAGGCTTCGTCGCTCGTGGCGGGCCTCGACCGGCCAGGCGAATGGGGCGAGGCGTTCACCGATGCCGAGGCGAATGCCTGGCTGTCCATCGATCTCCCCCACCATGCCCCCGGGCTCCTCGCGGGAGGGATCTCATCGCCCCAGGTTCGGTTCCTCGACCACCGCGCGGCGTGCTCAGCGTTGGTCCAGTTTGGACCGCTCTCCGCACAGCTCTGGGCGATCCTCGAGGTCACCGTCCGCAGCGATAACCTCCTCGCCGTCGGAGTCGATTCTGCCGGCCTCGGAGCGGTTCCGCTCCCTCCGGGCACGGTGCTGCGGGCCATCGCTGCTCGGGCGGAGGGGGCCGGTGCGGCAACGGAAATCCGCCTTCTCGACGGCGGTCCGGTGCTCCTCGTGCAACTGCCCGGTCGGACAAAGACGACAACGGACGAGCGGTCCGAGTACCATCTCGGGGGAGTGCGGATCACCCCGGGGGAGTTGGTGCTGGCGGGAACGACCCGGAGTCTCCCTCACTGACCTTTTGTCGACTGGGCCAACCGCGGTCAGGCTCCACTCAGGCTCCACTCAGGCTCCGCTCAGGGCGACCTCTTCACTGTCTGCCAACAAGGATTCCGTTTGATGACGACGCTGCGTTTCCTGGGGGCCGCGGGAACCGTCTCCGGCTCCCGGCATCTGCTCGAACATGACGGGAAGAGGATCCTCGTCGACTGCGGACTGTTCCAGGGGGAGAAACGCCTCCGCGAGCGCAACTGGGAACGCTTCCCGGTTCCTCCGGCCTCGATCGAGGCCGTCGTCCTCACCCACGGGCACATCGATCATTCCGGCTGGCTCCCGCGGCTGACGCGGGAGGGATTCCGAGGGCCGATCCTCACGTCCCGGGCCACGGCCGATCTCCTCGGCCTTCTCCTCTACGACTCCGCGAAGTGCCAGAGCGAGGATGCCGAGTATGCCAATCGCAAGGGATACTCGAAGCACAGCCCCGCGCTCCCCCTCTACGACGAACGGGATGTCGAACAGGCGCTCCGGCTCGTGAAGCCCCTCGAGCGCGAGAGCTGGTTTTCCCCCACCGAGAACATCCGCGCCCGGTTCCATGACGCCGGCCACATGCTGGGAAGCTCGTTTGTGGAGATGGAGGTCGACCGGGCCCCCAAGCCGCTCCGTTGCCTCTTCTCGGGTGACGTCGGCCGCTATGATGCCCCGCTCTACAACGACCCCGTTCCGCCCCCACCTTGTGATGTCCTCGTCTGCGAGAGCACCTACGGCGATCGCGACCATCCGGTGAGCCGGCCCCTCGACGAATTGGAGGCCGTGACGAAGGAGGCGATTGCCCGCGGCGGCATGATGCTCGTGGCTTCGTTTGCCATCGGCCGCTGCCAGCAATTGGTCTATCTCCTCCGCACGCTCATGGCCGCCGGACGTCTCCCCGAGATTCCCGTCTGGATCGATTCGCCGATGGCCGTGGAGGCAACCAATGTCTTCCGCCGGCACGTGGAGGAACACGACTTCACCGAGGCGAGGATGCAGGGAGTCTCCGATTCGCTCGCCGCCCCCTGGGTGCGGATGGCGCGGACCGCCGAGGAGTCGAAGGCGATCAATGCCCATCAGGGGGCCGGGATCGTGATCGCCTCCAGCGGCATGATGAACGGCGGCCGCATTCTGCATCATCTTGCCCGTCGGCTCCCCGACCCCCGCACGACGGTGCTCGTCGCCGGTTTCCAGGCGGCCGACACACGGGGCCGAACACTCATCGAAGGTGCCGAGTTCCTCAAGATCCACGGCCGCGACATCCCGGTTCGAGCGGCCGTCCGCCGCGTCGACGCCCTCTCCGGCCATGGCGACCGTCGCGAGATCGCCCGCTGGCTCGGAAGCATGGCTGCCCCGCGGCGCGTGTTCCTCGTTCACGGCGAGCCACCGGCAGCCCGCGGGATGGCGGCCCATCTGAAAACGACGCTCGGTTGGGAGGCGACCGTCCCGGCAATCGGCGAATCATTCGATCTCTAGCTGTCCGTGGAAAAAGTCATCCATGACCTTTTTCCACTTGAGACACCCCCAAAAAAGCCGAGGTTTTTCGTGGGTGTCGGCCGCCGCATCCGGCGGCGGAAACGTTATCCGCAGCCTGCTACGGCGTCTGAGGCGGAGATCCCCCCGTCGCGTCCGTCCACTGTCTTGTTCCCTCGCGAGCACACTCCCGCCAATGCCCAAGCGACCGAAATCCCCCGTTCCGAAGCCAATTCCTGCAGTCGACCCGAAGGCTGTCGAGCCGGCGAAGGCCTGCGCCATCCTCC